>ERZ724505.86-NODE-86-length-54710-cov-4.834343_pt1 | contig 54710 bp, 58 predicted proteins | sample MGYA00376038_ERZ724505 | MGnify/ENA primary metagenome ERZ724505 (study PRJEB28724, sample SAMN07190884) | wastewater metagenome | isolation source: effluent of sewage treatment plant in Hong Hong | place: Hong Kong | collected 2016-03-17 ... | reverse complement strand
AAAATTGTCGTAGCGGCCAACAAAATGGACAAAGAAGGCGCAGATATTAACCGTCTGAAGCAAGAATTATCCGAACACGAACTTTTAACCGAAGAGTGGGGCGGTGACACAATCGTTTTGCCAGTTTCGGCTAAAAACCAGACTGGCATCAATGAGCTGCTTGATATGATACTGCTCGTAACAGATGTCGAGGAATTAAAGGCAGATGTTGATGTGCCTGCTCGAGGCCTGATTATTGAGGCTCATGTCGAACAAGGCCGTGGCCCTGTCGCACAAGCATTAGTCGAAGCAGGCACACTCAAGCCCGGCCAATTTATCGTAGCAGGGGCCTCATATGCAAAAATTCGCAACCTAGAGACGACAACTGGTAAGCCAATCAAACAAGCGACTCCAAGTACGCCAGTGGCGATTTCCGGCTTTAAAACTTTGCCTGAGTTTGGGGATGAATTCGCCGTTGTTGCTAACGAAAAACTGGCCCGATCTCAGGCCGCAACCGCCGCTGACAGCCAATCAACTAGCGGTCGCAGCGACATCGGCAGCAGTGAACTCATACGTTTGATCAACCGCGACAACAAACTTCAAGAGCTAAACATTATCGTTAAAGCCGACGTTCAGGGTTCACTGACCTCTGTAATTGATAGCCTAAAAGCCCTCGATACTGAGGAAGTCTCAGTACGTATTGTTGGCTCGGGCGTAGGCCCAATCGGTGAAAACGATCTCCATCTCGCGCACAGTTCGGGAGCCATTGTTTACGGATTCAACGTCGATATCCCAACCAGCAGCAAGCAGCAAGCCAGCCGCGACAAGATTAAAGTCCATCTATACAAGGTAATTTATCAGCTGATTGACGATGTCAAAGCCGAACTATCTAATCTGTTAAGCCCTGAAATTGTCGAAACAGAACTAGGTCGACTAGTAGTCAAAGGCATTTTTAACACTACAAAGTCATCGATCATCTGCGGTGGAGAGGTTACCAAGGGTAAATTGACTGTACCTGCTTTGGCTAGAATTTTCCGTGACAAAGAAGAGCTTGGCGAAGTCGAAGTAACTGGCCTTAAACGTGGTCCAGCTGAAGCTAAAGAAATCGTCGAGGGTGAAATGTGCGGCATGAGTCTCGCCACGACCAAAAAGATCGAACTTCAAGAGGGCGACCGCATAGAAGTCTTTACTCGAGAAGCAGTTCAGCGACAACTCTAACAGTGGTCGCTGGTTGACAAAGATACTATAAAGTGATAAGATATTAATATGTCTTACGAAGTTCCAAGATTTATGTCAGAACTTGACCGTGAAATAGCCGGTCCAAACAGCGTAGAGGCTCAGCAACTTCGATTATTAGCCATCCAGGAGCGGCAAAAGGAAGCATTAATTGAGTCCGGTACTCTAGAAAAAGCTCGAGATATTGTTAAGTCGGTTTTGTCAGGCGGTGATGATGTTATACATGTTGTCGACAACGGCATTATATTTTCAGTAACTGACTTTCTTGAGGATGATGGTCTTACCCGTGCATGCGTTGGCGGTATGCAGGTTGTAGATAAAGATGGTGTTCATATTGGTTTTGATGAAGCAATTAAGTTAAGTCGTCCATATATTGACCCCAATGATCCCGATGGATATGAAGAAGCACATGTGTGGATTCCTCTTATAAAGCCCACAATAAGAGACGATAGAGAAATAAATGGCGACTTTGATATTGATGACATGATGTGTGTTGATCATCAGATGAATAAAGTTGAAAGGGCGGTCGGCCACAGTCTTTTAGACGATCTGAAAGGCGATTATACAACTATTGGTGGCGTTCTTGACGAACCATATATGTTGCCTTATTCAATTCACGGCATATAGATTAACAAAAGCCCTGATGCTACAATATTAAATGGAAACATTCATGCTAAAAATCGATAATAGTTTACTGGTTGAAATTGGTCTAGATGGCTTACCCGAGGCTGAGAAAAACAGCTTCTTAAAGCATATTTATGAAACGCTCGAAATGAGGGTCGGCATAAGATTGGCTGATCAGATGAGCAACGAACAGCTTGATGAATTCGAACGCTATTTTGAAGCCAAAGATGATGCTGGTGCCTTCAAATGGCTCGAAACCAACTTCCCAAATTATAAAGATATCGTTCAGCAGGAATTTGATAAATTAAAGGCTGAAGTGGCTCAAACGGCGCCTCAAATTTTAGCTGCAAGCCAGGCTCAAGCCGCCCAGCCTATTAATCCTGCTCCTCAGCCAGCAGCGGCGACGCCTCCACCAGTCGAGCCTCCGGTGCCAGCACCGGTTGCTGCACAGCCAGTAACTCCCGAACCGGCAGTCGGCCAATCTTTCGATCCAGTTGCTATTGCTCAAAGTTATCAGCCGCAAGATCAGCCTAAGCCGGCTCCGTCGCAACCTGTCCAACCAGACTTTACGCAGCCAGCAGCTCCACCAGTTCCGCAGCCTGACTATCCAGCTCAGCAGCCTCCAGCCGGTCCACAAGCTCCAGCGCAGCCCCTATAATTTAGTTAATTTTGTAGCCAGCCAAAAATGCTTCAGCGGACATTTCTTTGCGGCCAGCTGGGATAAGTGAATCGATTATCAAAATACCATTAGAAGTATAAACGCCGAGTTTTTTGTTTTGTATATGTAATTCCCCGGGCTTGCTGACACCTTCAATTGCATGAGATTTAGTAATCACTAACTCAACATTTCCGAGTTTAGCACGGCTGCGGGGCCATCCGCTGTAGGCTCTGACTTCACGTTCTATCTGCTCAGCAGATTTGTTCCAGTCGATTATGCCATCCTCCTTGGTAAGTTTGCGCGAATGCGAAACTGGGCGGCCGGTAGATTCTTGAGAAACAGGCTTAATTTGGCCGCCTTTATACTTTGGCATGACCTCCACTAACAGTTCATGGCTTAGCTTGATCAATTCGACAGTAAGTTCTGGGGTTGTTATTGATGAAGGAAGCTGGAACTCTTTTTGGGCTAAAATCGGTCCTTCATCTAGACCTTCGTCAACTAGCATCAGGCTCACACCAGTAGTTTTTTGGCCACTTAAGATCGCAAAACTTATTGGATCGGCTCCGCGCCACTCCGGCAAGATTGAAAAATGACTGTTAACGATTCCAAAAGGGAAATAATCAATTACCTGCTTTGAAATCAAGATGCCATAGTCAATAACCAGACCAAGCTGGCTATTGACCGGTTTGCGATTAAACAAATCGTTTAATTCATCGGTATTGGAGGGCGTAAAAACTTTTAGATTAAGTTCCTCAGCGACCTCGCCAACCGGATATTCTCCTCGATGATGAGGCGGACGGGGCTTAGTAACGACCGCTTCAATCTCGAAATCTTCAACTAATAGGCGCAACGACTCGGCAGCGACCGGCCCACTACCAAAGAAGACTATTGTTTTTGACATCTTTTTCATAATCTAGAGGCTGTAATTTGCCGGCATCATCAAGCTGAAAAAATGCCTGCGCATCGTCTTTAATGTGATCGATAAACACCAGTCCATTGGTGTGATCAATTTCGTGCTGAAAAACCCTCGCTAAAAAACCCTCCGCAGTAACTCTAAATGGCTTACCAGCAAGATCTAGGGCTTTAACTTTGACCTTAGGATAGCGAGGCACCTTGCCGTAGATATCCCTTACGCTTAGGCAACCTTCAAAATCTGCAACTGGCTCTCCCTCTACCTTAGTCAGCTCCGGATTGATAAAAACTGTAAAATCATGGTCGGCTTTGTCATCATAATTATTGCGAACAATAACTATGCGGTACAGCTTATCAATTTGGATGGCGGCTAAGGCCACACCAACTTCGTGTTCGCGACTTTCGTCCCAGTCGATCGTAGCATCTTTCATCTCTTGAACTATTTGCTTTATCTCATCTGTTATAACGCCGACGCGTTTAGATTTTTGTCGCAAATGTGGGTTGGGCAGGGCAATAATATCGTCTTTAGTCATGATTCTTGGGTCAAGTATACCTGAAAATGGCAAAGATGTTCTGCAGTTAAATAGATAATTTTCTTGAATTTAAAGTAAGTCCATCGGATCGATGTCGTACGAGCAATTAGCCGGCAATTGGCTAATTATTTTAAGTAGTTCAGAGCGTTGGCGGGCCTTAACCACCAACTGCCATTGATATTTGTTCTGAAAACGTTCGTAAAAAGATGGAGCAGGGCCTTCGACTCGGACCTTATAGCCGCCTGTTTCGATTTCGAGCTTTAAATTGCTAGCAGCTTCTTCGGCGGCTTTAATGCTGGCTCGCCGAACTGAGATTTTTAAAAGGTAACAAAAGGGTGGAAACAAATAAGTCTGTCGTTCTTCGAGCTCGGTTTCATAAAAGTGCTGATAATCACCGCTTACAGCCTGCTGCAAAACTGGGTGATCTGGATGATAGGTTTGAATAATTGCTTGACCAGCTATATGGCCACGGCCGATCCGACCCAGCACCTGACTTATTAGCTGAAAAGTTCGTTCTTCGGCAGAAAAATCGGGCAAATATAAACTTGTATCTGCTAATAAAATGCCAAGAGTGCTTAGCCTTGGCAAGTCCAACCCTTTTGCGAGGAGCTGCGTGCCTACTAAGATGTCGACCTCACCATTTTTAACTGAATCATAGTGCTGTTCGAAGCGCTCGGCTTTTGAGTTATCTGTATCGAATCTAGCAACTCTGACATTTGGGAATAAACGCTCGATTTCACTGACAATCGCTTTAGTGCCTGCCGTTTTAAAAATGATTTCTGAATGACCACAATCTGGGCAGTTGCTTGGTGTAGGGGAATGGTAGCTGCAGCTATGACAACGTAGCTCGTGTTTGTCGCCGTGATAGGTCAAGGGCACATCGCAGTGCTGGCAGAGCGCTTGCCAGCCGCAATTTTCGCACAGCACCAATCTGGCCGTGCCGCGTCGGTTTAGATACAGCAACGATTGTTCACCACGCGACAAAGCTGATTCGATCGCTTTGATTAATTGCTGGCTCAAAAACGGCGAGCGATTAAACAGGCTGTGATCCTTGCGATCAACAAATGTAACTTTTGTATCTGTAATTAGGTTAGTTTGTGCCAGCTCCTTTAATTCGATAATTGGTTTGTTTTTTTGTTTTGCTAGATAGTAATCACTGATTGAAGGTGTTGCCGAGCCAAGCACGAGGCTTGAACGAGTAATTTGTGCCAGGTATGAGGCGACACGGCCAGCCTGATATTGTGGCGCTTGCTCTTGCTTGTATGCACCTTCATGCGACTCGTCTAAAACGATCAGACCTAGCTTCTGTACTGATGAAAAAAGTGCTGAGCGTGGCCCGATTACGATTACGGGCTCACTAGCTCGCATACAATCCAGCCAGGCTTTTTGGCGCTCACTCGGAGCTTGCTGAGAGTGTATAACGATTACCCGTTCGCCAAATACTTCCTTAAAGCTGTTGGCGAGCTGGGCAGTTAAACTTATTTCGGGAGTCAGTATAATTGCTGATTTACCTTCGTTAACAGCTTTAAACGCCAACTCTATATAAAGGCGGGTTTTACCGCTGCCCGTGGCTCCGTGAAGCAAATATGTATTTTGATCTTGCATAGCCTTGAGGGCGGATTTCTGCTCTTTTGTAAGTGGCGGCAGATTTTTCAAACTTGGTTTTGACAGATCATGTAGAGAGGTATTAGCTAGCTGCTTCTCCGAAAAACTTGCCGGTAGCAATTGCTGGGCCAGTATGCCAAGCGGGGCTGGGTAGTATTCTTTAAGCCAGTTCGAAAGTCGAAGCAAATGGTTTGGTAGTATCGGCAGATCAAAAACTCGACTAATCTCTTTCGTTTTGAATCTCGGCTCTGTAGTAACTGCACTGATGACACCCACTACCTGTTGGCGCTGGAGCTCAACTTCGATAATTTGCCCAGCTTTAAGCTTTTTGGGATGCGCATAAGTCAACGCTTCTGTACCGTGATAACGGTTACTGCGTACCCACACTAAATAGAAGTACATACTACAAGTATATGGCATTATTTATTTACAAGCGGGAGTATTGATTTTATAACAATAATGTGCTATTGTATTACCTTATGCAAATCCCAAAACCTCACATAAGGGTTAATTGCGAGACCACCGTCGCTGTTGCGTTCGAAAGTACTGTTCAGGCAGGTTTTGCGCTTCGGTTGTCTAGGCTGGTTCTAGATCCAACAGATTATGATAACTACCGTAGGCAGATTCGTGATGCAAGAGTTCAAAAGCAAGAGCAGCTTGATCCACCGCTTGAAATCATATATCCAACAGAGGCCATTGGCAATATTGGACTTCATGCTAAAGAAATGGCCGAAGCTATTCCTGGTGCTATTTCAGATCTGGTGCATTCGATACATAGCGCAATTGAAGCCCATGTCGATAACGGCAAATCCGGTTCAAAATAAATTTAAAATCTGCCTTGCAAAACTCAAAGCCTCGGCCTATACTAAAAATTAACGTTGTTCGGATAACAATAGGATAACAGGAATAAGTCTTTAGGAGGCTAGGTAAAAAAGCATGCTGGACGTCTTTATTACATCTCGGGTCAGACGCAAAATCATCGTGATTTACGCGAAGTATCCTGATTTTAAGACCCACGTAAGAGGGTTAGCCAAACTTATCAAAGAAGACGCCGGCAACATCCAAAGAGAGCTCAAGCGACTCGAAAAAGCCGGCTTTTTAACTAGTGAACGGCAAGGCAACACCAAGGTATATTCCACTAACAAGCAATTTCCAATCTTCCGAGAGTTGCAGAGCATCGTGTTGAAATCACAACGTGCCACCCAGCAAAAACGCATGAACGGATAAGGCTTGCAAATTTAACCCCTGTTCTGTACAATATTCAACTGATGATACAAGTAACCCGCAAAGATTCTAAAGAATCAACCGAGAACTTACTCCGCCGCTTTAACCGCAAGGTACAGCAGTCGGGGACTCTAGCCGTGGTTAAGCAAAATCAATTCTTTCAAAAGCCAATTAGTAAGCCAGAGCGCCGTCGCAAAGCGATTATTCGCCAAGAGCGCAAGGTGATCAAGCTCAAGAAAATCAAGCTCGGACTGCGATAAACAACCACCATGTTAGAGCAGAAACTCGAGCAGGATATTAAGACTGCCCTTTTAGCCGGGGATTCTGTCAAGGCAACTACACTTCGAGGGTTAAAAGCCTCTTTATTAAACGTCAAAGTTGCTGAAGGCAAGCGCGATAGCGGACTAACCGACGAAGAAGTTTATAAGGTTTTTGCCAAAGAAGCCAAGCAGCGCCAAGAAAGCGCTGAAATGTATAAACAGGGGAATAATCAAGCCAAAGCCGACGCCGAGCTGGCCGAAAAGGCAATCATCGAGGCTTATTTACCCACGCAGCTTAGCGAAGCAGAAATCAGCAGTCTGATTGATGAAGTGATTGCCGCGGCCGGCGCTTCCGGTCCGCAAGCAATGGGACAGATCATTGGACAAGTTAAGGCAAAAACCGGCGCGACGGCCGATGGTTCTGTTATCGCCCGTCTGACCAAGGAGAAGTTGTCATGATACTGATAATGGGAATTGCCGGTTCTGGTAAAGGCACGCAAAGCAAACTACTGGCTGATAAGTATAACTTTCACCTTATTACTATGGGCGATGTGTTAAGACAGAGCGCCTCAGAGCAGCAACGCCAAAAAATGGAAGCCGGTATTTTGCTGGATGACCAAGAGATAATTCAGCTTATCGACAAGTTTTTAGCAGCTTTGCCTCAAGACGAAGAGGTATTGCTGGATGGTTTCCCACGCACCCTGCCACAAGCCGAATGGCTCATAAAAGAAGTCGAAAGCGGGCGCTTCAAATTACGGACCGCAATTCATCTTGTTGCCTCTCGTGAAGCAGTAAAGGAGCGGTTGATCGGTCGAGCAAGGACAGATGATGTAGAAGGCGCGATAGAGCAGCGCTTTGACGAATACGAGAAGTCCACCGCGCCTATTCTTGATTGGCTGCGTCAGCATAATATCGATGTCTACGATGTAAACGGTGAACAATCGATTCAGCATGTTCAACAAGACATCGCCAAGCACTTAAATGCGTCGTAATATAAGTCAATGACAACCAAAGTAAAAACGACCAGCGAAATCGCTGCCATGCGCGAAAGCGGGCGAATGTTAGCTGTTGTATTGCAAAAACTTAAGACTGAATTGGCTGTTGGCATGTCTACCATGGATTTATCAAAAATCGCCGAAAAAGAACTGGCTGAGCTTGGCGGGGAAGCCGCTTTTAAAGGCTATCAAGGCTTTCCCGAGGTGCTTTGTGTATCTGTTAATGATGAAATTGTCCACGGCATTCCTAAGGCCGACAAAATAGTTAAAGACGGTGACATTGTCGGCATGGATTTTGGGGTCAAATATCGAGAAATGATTACTGACGCCGCTATCAGCGTAATTGCCGGTAAGCCGAGGCAGCAGGGACACATTCGTTTAGTTGAACGTACCCAGCGAGCCTTAGAGACTGGAATCGAAGCTGTCCATGACGGCGTGCGCACGGGTGACATCGGTGCAGCCATCGAAGGCTATTTGAAGCAGTATAAATACGGAATTGTCAGAGATTTAGTCGGCCACGGTGTCGGACATGAAGTACACGAAGACCCAAATATCCCGAATTACGGCCGCGCCAACACCGGCCCTTGGCTGCTAGCAGGCATGACCATCGCAATCGAGCCAATGGTTACTTTAGGTAGCGAAAAAGTTTATATTGCCGACGATCACTGGACTGTAATGACAGCCGACAAATCTTGGACAGCTCATTTCGAACACACTGTCTTAATTACAAACGACGGTGCCGAGATTTTGACCAAAGTATAGTTAATTTTGACAGCCAATATTTTATATACTATAGTCAGGCAATTAATCGGGAGAGAATATGGGAAAAGAAACTAGGCAGTTTTCTGGCGATAAGGGCACAGATATTATTAGAGGCGTACTCAGTAGCAGGTCTCTCGAGCGAATAATGGATAATGTTGCGGGTAATTTTCTTCCGGTACAGCAACCTGCTATTGCAGGAGCAGATATCGAACAGTTAACAGACGGTGCGACTACTACCCAGCCTAGCTATGTCTTCAAGGGCAGAGTCGACCCACCTAGCAGTATGCACATGGGCTAGTAATTTGCTATCGCCGAAGCAATAGCGCTATACTGTTGACCAGATGAAACCCGACTATTTTATTGGTCTCGATATCGGCACAAGTGCAGTTCGGTGCGTTGTTGGTACATTTGATCCAAATGGCAGCAACACCCCATCGATTATTGGTCACGGCTCTGCCGAAAATCAAGGAATGCGTCGGGGAGCGGTCGTGCACGTCGACGAAGTTGCCGACGCGATTGTTAAGGCTGTTACTGAGGCAGAAAGAATTTCGGGCATGCAAATTAAGCACGCTACCGTTAATGTAAATGGCTCGCATGTTACTGGTCTCAATTCAGAAGGCGTCATCGCGATTAGCGCCGCTAACCGTGAGATTACTACCGAAGATCGCCTGCGGGTCGAAGAAGCTGCTACCATTGTTAGCTTGCCGACAAATCGAGAAATCATTCAATTTTTTGCCAAAAGCTATAGCCTAGACGGCCAACGTAATATTAAAGACCCGATTGGTATGCATGGAGTCAGGTTAGAAGTTGACGCTCACATGGTTGTAGCATCGACGCCGAATCTGCGCAATCTCGACCTGGCATTAGAAAAAGCTGAAGTTGAGGCCACCCATCACACCGTATCTGGCTTGGCCGCAGCCGAAGCTGTCTTAACTCGTCAGCAAAAAGAGGCCGGCACCGCGCTGATAGATGTTGGCGCTGGCACGACTAACCTAATAGTTTTTGAGGACGGCGAAGTCCAATATGTTGCCGTAATTCCGATCGGCGGACAGCACATAACAAATGATCTGGCGATTGGTCTAAAGACGGATTTAGATATTGCCGAAGACGTAAAAGTCAAGCACGCTGATATTCGTCACTCCGCCAAAAAGACAACTGCGACGGTCAAAAAAGGCGATGTTTCACATAATTTTGATTTCGAAGATGTCAGTATGATTGTTGAAGCCCGTGTCGAAGAATTGTTTGAATATGTCGACAAAGAACTTCAAAAAATTAAAAAATCACGCAAACTACCTGGAGGAATCGTCATTACCGGCGGCACATCCAAGCTACCAGGCATTGACGAGCTGGCAAAAGAGAAACTGCAGTTGGCGGCTCGAACTGGCAAACTCCAAAACATCGGCGGCCTAGTCGACACAGTTGAAGACCCGGGCTTTACCACCGTGGTTGGGCTGATGCTCTTAGACATGCTATTGCTCCCATCACTGCCACCAGTTCACGGCAAAAGCCTTCAAAACGCCCGCGGCATCCTCGACGGTTTGTTTGGTCGCCTGAAAAAATAAGCCGCGAACACAAATTTCGACTGCCTGTGTAAATAAATTATGAAGCCGTGTAAATTATTGTATTTTTTTGATGACGCAAAAAATCTGCCAAAAACACCTGTATAAATTTGTTGAACTTATAGGGTAGCTCGGGTATACTTACTGCATACAAGCTAGGGATTTGAGAGGACAAAAATGCCAGAAGTTGTAGAGCCAGCTATCGAAACGTTCGCGGAAATTAAAGTTGTGGGGGTTGGCGGCGCCGGCGGCGCGGCGATTAACCGAATGGTCGAGGCCAAAATTGAGAACGTTCAATTTATTGCTATTAATACTGACGCTCAAGCTCTGCATCATTCAAAGGCTCACGTAAAAATCCATATTGGCAAAGACACGACTCGCGGTCTTGGCGCCGGCGCCGATCCTGATGTTGGCGAAAAGGCTGCACTAGAATCACGTGACGAAATTAAGCAGGCCATTGAGGGCGCTGACATGGTGTTTGTAACGATTGGAGCTGGCGGTGGCACTGGCAGCGGGGCAGGTCATGTCGTGGCCGAAATCGCCAGCGAGCTCGATACTCTGGTCGTCGGTTTCGCTACTAAGCCATTCGCCTTTGAGGGTGAAAAGCGCCGTAAAAACGCTGATGTCGCGATTGATAAGCTACGAGAGGCAGTTGATACGCTCATTATCATACCCAACGACCGCCTGCTTCAGACGATCGATCGTGATACGCCACTAATGGAAGCCTTTAAGGTTGCTGATGATGTTTTGAGGCAAGGAGTACAGGGAATCTCCGATTTAATTACCGTCCACGGACTGATTAACCTCGATTTCGCAGACGTAAAGACCGTTATGAGCAAGGCTGGCTCGGCTCTTATGGGTATTGGCCGCAGCGGTGGCGAAAACCGCGCGGTAGTAGCTGCTCAGCAAGCCATCGAGTCGCCATTATTAGAGGTATCAATCGATGGCGCCCGCGGCATCCTGTTTAACGTTATTGGTGGCAATGATTTGGCGATGCACGAGATTAACGCCGCTGCCGAAGCGATTACTGCTGCCGCCGATCCAGACGCCAATATTATATTTGGTGCCACAATTAACCCAGACTTGGAGGGTGAGGTTATCATCACCGTGGTTGCGACTGGTTTTGACGCTTCATACTTTGCTAAGCGCCAAGAAACACCTACTAGCAAAAAGAGCTTAGTTTCCGAAAGATCTGATCTTGATGTCAGTACGCCCAAAACTAGCAAGCAAGAGGAAAAAGCCCTTTCCGAACTCGATATGAGCCTCGAAAACGAGAGTGACGCTCATGCTGATTTCAGTGACGATAAAGCGATCCCAAATATTTGGTCAATGCACGACGACGAAGAAGAATCTAAGACCGACGACCATGACTCAGACGACAAAAAGTCTGACGATAAATCCGACGACAGCCAACACGATATAGTTAGCAGCGATATCGAATCTGAGCTTGAAAAGCCATCATTTCTGCGTCGTTTAGGACGCCGCAAAAAGCATGACGAAGAATCCGAAGACGAGCCCAAAGGAGACTAATCTCCCGTTTTCTGGTCAATTCCGTATTAAATAATACAGCGAAAAACCGCTTGCAAAACGCTATAGCTGGGGGTATATTGAGTTGACACAGCACTATATGTGGAAAACAACAAATATAGGCGTGAGCACATTCATTTAATTTTTACGGTTAAGAGGAGGCAGAATGAAATGCACCCAATGCCAAAGCGATGACATCAAGGTGATAGAGTCGCGGGATGTTGCAGAGGGCCAAGCAATCCGACGCCGCCGTATGTGTAACGCTTGTGAATACCGCTTTACGACTTACGAAAGACTTGAACGACCTCAGCTGATCGTCATAAAAAATGACGGCACCAGAGAGTTGTTTAATCGATCGAAGCTTTTAGCCGGTCTTTACCGGGCTTGCGAAAAAACGCCTGTGACCAGTGTAGATCTGGAGAAAGTCGTCGATTCAATAGAACAAGAGCTTTATGCCTGCGGTGACCAGGAAGTGAAGTCTACCAAAATTGGAGAGTTGGTGATGGATCAACTAGCTCGGCTTAACGAAGTGGCCTACGTGCGATTTGCAAGCGTTTATCGACGCTTCAAAGACATAAAAAGTTTCGAACAGGAATTATCGATCGTACGCGAAGGCAAACATATTGCAACCTAAAACCAAAAATCAGCGCTAGAGTAATAAAAAGTAATAAAAGTAAGTGAGGGAAAATACTATGGGATCAACAACATCTTTGGGGGTGGCTCGGCTTTTCACCCCTGCGAAAAGCAAAGCATACGACCAGTTAAAGTGGACTAAGCGCGACTCAATTATTAAAAATCCAATGACAGATACCCCTGTTTTTGAGCAGAAGGGCGTCGAATTTCCAGAAGGCTGGTCGCTTAATGCTATTAACATCGTGGCTCAAAAATATTTTACCGGCACACCCGGCACAAAAGGCCGAGAGAGTTCGTTGAAGCATTTAATCGATCGTGTTGTTGATACTGTGACCCGACAAGGTCAGCAAGAAGGTTATTTCTCGAGTGATGTTGAGGCTGAAGACTTCCGTGAAGAACTAAAATACATCTTAGCAACCCAGCGAGCAGCATTTAACAGCCCGGTTTGGTTTAACATTGGTGCACCAGAGCGATCTCAACAGGCCAGTGCCTGTTTTATCCTTGGCATCCAAGATACCATGCCGGCAATTCTTAACTGGTACGTCGAAGAAGGCATGATTTTTAAGGGCGGCAGTGGCTCAGGCATTAACATCAGCCCAATTCGTTCAAGCAAAGAGCGACTTGGAAAATCGGCTGGCACAGCCAGCGGGCCTTTGAGCTTTATGCGCGGTGCCGATGCTTCAGCTGGTGCTATCAAGAGTGGTGGCAAAACCCGCCGCGCTGCAAAAATGGTCATCTTAAATGTTGATCATCCAGATGTAGAGGAGTTTATCTGGAGCAAAGCCATCGAGGAGCGTAAAGCCCGCGACCTGCAGGCACTCGGTTGGGATATGAGTCTTGACGGTAAAGATAGCTTTAGTGTGCAGTACCAAAACGCTAATATTTCAGTGCGCGTTACAGATGAATTTATGCAAGCCGTCGAAGACGACGCTGACTGGGAATTGAAGGCTGTCAAAGACGGTAGCACTGTAAAAACCGTCAAAGCTCGTGACATCATGAGGCAATTTTCAGAAGCTGCTTGGGAGTGCGCAGACCCCGGCATGCAGTTTGATACCACGATCAACAAATGGCACACTACGCCGGTTGCCGGCCGCATCAATGGCTCCAATCCATGTAGCGAATACATGCACCTAGACAACTCCGCCTGCAATTTGGCTAGTTTAAACTTGCTAAAATTCTTGCGCGACGACGATACATTCGATATCAAAGCCTTCATTCACGCTACCGAGCTGATCTTTACAGCTCAGGAAATCCTAGTCGGCTACAGCGAGTATCCAACCGAATCTATCGGTAAAACTGCCAAAGCTTACCGCGAACTAGGCATAGGTTACGCCAATCTCGGAGCCCTGTTGATGGCTCTCGGTTTGCCCTATGACTCCGATGAAGGACGAGCTTGGGCAGCGGCAATTACGGCGCTACTAACAGGTCAAAGCTACGCAACTAGTGCAAAAATTGCTAACCGCGTTGGTCCGTTTGCTGGGTTTAGCAAAGACCGCGAAGGCATGCTAAATGTCTTGCGCATGCACCGGGCAGAAGTTTCTAAAATTGATGCCTCATTGGTGCCGGAGGAAATGCTCAACGCTGCTGCCAGCGCTTGGGATGACGCGGTCGAATTAGGCGAACTATATGGAGTGCGCAACTCCCAAGCCAGCGTGTTGGCACCAACCGGCACAATCGGCTTGATGATGGACTGTGACACCACTGGCATTGAGCCTGATCTCGGCCTTGTTAAAGTTAAAAAACTTGTTGGTGGCGGCACTATGAGCATCGTCAACCAGACAGTGCCCCGAGCGCTTAAAAACCTCGGTTACAGCAAGCCCCAAATTGATGCAATCGTAGCCTACATCGACGAAGAAAAGACCATACTCGGTGCACCAGAGCTCAAAAAAGAGCACGAACCAGTTTTTGCCTGCTCAATGGGCGATAATTCTATCCACTACAGCGGTCACGTTAAAATGATGGCAGCCGTCCAGCCTTTCTTGAGCGGCGCAATCAGTAAAACAGTTAACATGCCCGAAGAAGCTACTGTCGAAGATATCGAGCAGATTCACATCGACTCCTGGAAGATGGGTCTTAAAGCCGTCGCGATTTACCGAGATAATTGTAAAGTCGGCCAACCGCTCAGCATGGCTAAAAAAGAAGGCGCTGCCGCCACACCGGCCGCTGCACAGGCTAGTGGCCCCATCCTCGAAACTGCTCAACCAACAAATACTCGAGCCGTTCGACGTAAACTGCCACCGGTGCGCACCAGTCGAACTTACAAGTTCCAGATTGCCGACCTAGAAGGCTACTTCACGGTTGGCGAATATGACGACGGCACTCCAGGCGAGCTCTTCATTAGTGTTAGCAAACAGGGATCAACACTGTCTGGCTTGATGGATTCATTTGCAATCAGTGTTAGTCATGGCCTGCAATTCGGCGTACCACTAAAGAGCTACGTTAAAACAATGCGTGGTACCAGTTTCGCGCCGTCTGGTATGACCGACGACAAAGAAATCCGTACCGCTAGCTCGATCACCGACTATATTTTCCGTCGGCTTGCCATGGATTACCTCAGTTTCGATGACCGCCTTGAGCTAGGCTTAGCTTCAATCGATGACATGCCAGAAGCACAGACCAACCTACTTGAAACACCTGAAGTTACGACAATCGAGGCTGATGCGCCGTCTCCAAAGCCAGTTCAAGCAGTCACTGAGCCAGATCCAGCCGTCAACCAAGCTCCTGCCGTGACCACTGAAGAAGCAAAATCATTGGTCGGTGATTCGACTGCACCGCTATGCTACAACTGCGGCAACCAGACCCAGCGCGCCGGTTCGTGTTATGTCTGTACCAGCTGTGGCAGCACTACTGGCTGTAGCTAAGAGTTTTGGGGTGGAGATCAATCTTCACCCCTCAACCTGAGCATCCTGACGAAAGGGAACGGAATGGGTGCTTAGGTATCGGAGTACCTTAAAAATTAAATATGAAAGAAGGAAAATATATGAGTAATACGCCTAAATTCGAATACTGGCAAAGTCTTAGGGATAGCCAGTGGTATTGGCATTTAATTGATAGTAATGGTGAGCCAATTGCAATTGGCGGACAGCCTTTCAACGGTAAACAAATAGTTCAACAAGCAATCAAAAATGTGTGTTCGACTGTACCGTTAGCAACGAAGATGTACGACATAGGCAAGCGCTAGAAAGTTTTTGATAAAATTCAATTCACGATACCTTAGAGTTGGATATTATCAACGGAAAAGCCCCCGAGTAATCGGGGGCATTTTATTGAGCAAGGCTCACACATAGCATATTTCACACTGCCAACACTAGCAATTGTTTATCCACATCTTTACTAGTTTACGGGAGTGAATTCGGCGTGAGCAGCCAGGATGGTTCTGGTTGCATCCAGGTAGGCGCCGCGAGTCCAGCCAAGTCCTTTGACCGGAACTTCTCTTCCCGAGCCGTCGAAGTCCATTTGTATTAGAGGTCGAGTCGCTGCATTAACGTCCCATGAAACCAACTGTCCCTTATATATCGCATCCGGGTCATCCAATTCGGTTCCTAATTTCTCCAACACAACGACAGCCCTAGGTATGTCTAGAGAAGGGAGCAAGAAATGAAGTTGGGACAAGCGCGGATTTCCAGGTTGCCCTGGTATTTCCAGGGTAGGTGTTCTTACATGAGCTACAGGCTTGTGTTTTACCTTGGTATCTTCATACCAACCTTTCCAGCGAGTTTCGGGATCTCGTGCGTGCTTAAGAAGGTCATTCAAGCAAATCCTAAGTACATTCGGACGATTTTTTGGAAGAAGCGTCTGGAGTCTTTCGGGGACACCAACTTCTGCCAGCCACGTATCCGTTATTGGCTCTAGATTTTCAAAAATATCACGCGCCACAGCCTGTCCTATTAAAACAACAGTTTAAATCGAATTCGTAACAGGGGCAAGCATAAGCTTTGTGCACTGTGCTAAAATTAGGTTGTTATGAAGGTGGTGGTACTTTACAGGCCGAATTCGGAACATGGCCGGCGCATGGAGGAATTTATCCATGATTATCGAGCGCGCCATGGCGATATCAAACTTGAAATTATCAATATCGACACCCGAGAAGGAGCCGCCATGGCTTCCTTGTACGACGTTATGGAATATCCTGCCATCTTGGTTTTGCAAACCGACGGCTATGCCCAAAAAGTCTGGCAGGGGCAAGATTTACCCCTGATGGACGAAGTTGTCTCCTATTCTCACGTCTAGCAATTGTTGAGGTAGTTTTTACAAAGGGCTAATCAGTGCATATACAGAGTATGCGCAATGTGTATGCGTTGTGTATGCACTCAGCGAGGGTAAAGGGAAAATTCTCGCAGGCCAGCTTAAATAAAATGCTAAAAACTGATATGATTAGGATACAATTTGGCAAATCCGTCAGAGCGGCTATCAACCGCAAGGAGTGAGAAGAAAGGCAGGGAGGCCGAGTAGAACTCACCGGAGAGGTCCGTTACAACCGTAATTAAGTCCCAAGCAGGATGGTACCGCCCCTAAAGGAGCTCCTGTGCGAAGGGATTTTTTATTTTATAAGGAGTGAGATGAAGTTTAAAAAGGGTGGTCGGCGTAAAGCGATCGAGTACGAAAAAGATCTTGTCGATTACTGGAAAGAAAACAAGACTTTTGAAAAATCAGTCGAGCAGAGACCGGCCGACAATGGCTATGTTTTTTATGACGGCCCACCATTTATTACCGGTGTGCCGCACCACGGCACGCTTTTGAGCAGTATAGTTAAGGACGCCGTGCCGCGATATCAGACGATGAAGGGCAAACGGGTTGAGCGCCGCTGGGGTTGGGATTGCCATGGTCTCCCAGCAGAAGTTTTTACAGAGAAGAAATTGGGTATCAAAGATCGACGCGACATCGGTACCAAGGTGAGTCTAGAGGAATATATCACAACTTGCCGAGCTAACATGATCGAGACTGGCGATCTCTGGGAATCTACGATTGATAGGATAGGGCGGTGGGTCGACTTCAAGGGCGCCTACCGGACCATGGACAAAGAGTATATGGAATCGATCTGGTGGGCTTTCCAGAAGCTCTATGAGGCCGGAAAGATCTATGAGGGCGAAAAGGTACTGCTTTATTGTACGCGCGATGCTACACCCATCAGCAAGGCCGAGGTGGCCATGGATAACTCGTACCAGGATGTCACCGACCCTTCCGTCTACGTGAAGCTCAAGCTCAAGGACTCAGACGCTTATCTGTTAGCCTGGACGACAACTCCTTGGACATTGCCGGCCAACACCGCAGCCGCCGTCAACGAATCAGCCGAATACGCTGAAGTCGCGATCGGCGGTCAAAAGCTGATCTTGGCAAAAGAATTACTCGACAAAGTTTTAACAGATGAAAAACACCAAGTTTTGCCCTATGAGCTGAAACGAACCTTTAATGGTAAGGAGCTGGTAGGTCAAGAATACGAGCCGCTTTTTAGTGATCGAGGCCCTAAAGCACACAAAATTTGGTCGGCCGATTACGTAACCCTTGATGAGGGTACCGGCATCGTGCATTTGGCGCCTGCCTACGGTGAAGAAGACTATGAGTTAGCCAAGCAAATGGATTTTCCGTTTGTTTCCGTAATAGATGATAACGGTTTTTACACCGAAGGCGAGTGGCAAGGGCAACAGGTTTGGGAAGCCAACAAACAGATTGCCAAAGATCTGCATCAGCAGGGCAAAGTCTGGAAAATTGACTACATTAGGCACTCGTATCCGCACTGCCATCGCTGCGGTACTAAATTAATGTACCGAGCGCATCCAAGTTGGTTCATGGACATAGAAGGGCAGCGCGAGCAAATGCTGCAACAAAATAGTTCAATTAATTGGTTCCCCGAACATATTAAACAAGGCCGTTTTGCCAAAACTGTCGAGTCCGCGCCAGACTGGAATTTGAGCCGCGACCGCTTCTGGGCCACGGCCATGCCGGTCTGGAAAGGCGCCGATAAGAGTGGTAAAGAGCACATCAAAGTAGTTGGCAGCTACGCAGAGCTTAAGGAGTTATCTGGTGTTGAGCTTGAAGACTATCACCGACCCTGGGTTGACGATGTAACATTCACAATAGATGGAGTCGAGTACAAGCGCATCGATAAGGTCATGGATAGCTGGTTTGAAAGCGGCTCGATGCCGTTCGCTCAATTTCATTACCCATTTGAAAACGTCGAAAAGTTTGAGCAAAACTTCCCAGGTGATTTTATCGTCGAGTATATCGCGCAGGTTCGTGCCTGGTTTTATTACTTGCATACAATTTCGGTGGGGCTATTTGGCAAAAATTCCTTCGAAAATGTCGTAGTAACAGGCACGCTCGCAGGAAATGACGGCCGCAAAATGAGCAAAAGCCTTAATAACTTTACCGACCCCAACGAGCTGATCGACAAATACAGTGCTGATGCGCTGCGTTTCCTGCTACTGAGCTCACCAGTGTTAAACGGCGAGGATTTTTCGCTACAAGACAAAGAAGTCGGTGATGTGTCGCGCAAATTAGCAATGGTTTGGAATATGTACGACTTTTTCACCTTGTATGCCGATGTCGATGGCTGGGAGTGGGACGGAAAGCTCGAAGATCCGACCCCCGATCTGAGCAACCCGCTTGATCAGTGGATAGTCAGTCGAGTTCACCAGCTTACCAAAGATGTCGAGACCCACATGGACAGATACGATCTACCCAATGCGGTCAAGCCGATCCTGCCGTTTATTGACGATGCTAGTAATTGGTACGTTCGCCGCAGCCGCAAACGTTTTTGGAAGAGCGATAACGACGCAGACAAAGCCGACGCTTACCGCACGCTGCACTACGTATTGACGCAGTTATCGATGGTAATGGCACCTTTCACGCCATTTTTGGCAGAAGAGCTCTACAGAAAGCTCACGGGAGGCGAATCGGTCCACCTTCTCGACTGGCCCGCCACCGGCCACATCAACGAAACAGAGCTGGCCAAAATGCATTTATTGCGTGCAGTTATAGCACAGCTATTGGCGGAGCGTGCAGAGGCAGGAATTAAAGTACGTCAACCGCTAGAAAAAATCGTTTTTGGTTCGCCACATCCTTTTGACGGAGAGTACATAATTATTTTGAAAGAGGAGCTAAATGTTAAGCAGATTATTTCAAAAATGCCAATCCAAGAACACATTAATCCACTTGGAAGTGGCTCTGCGTATCTTATGCCCTCAGTAGCAATTGATCTGGAAATACCGCCTCATCTGAAGAGAGAGGGCTTAATGAGAGAGATTATTAGACATGTCCAACAGGCTCGCAAGCAAGCTGGCCTAGAGGTTGACGACCGAATCAAGCTTAGTCTAATTAGTCATGATAAGGCCGTTTTAGAAGTGCTCTCAAACAGCGATCTTACAGAGATAATGAAGCACGAAACCTTAGCCAAGTCGCTTAATTCCGATCAGCTTGAAGGCTTTGAAACAACTGTTAAAGTAGGCGAGGGCGAGTTGAAAATCGCTCTGCACAAGCTATAAGAATTCACTATTGCAAGCGAGCCAGACAACTATATTTTGTTATTAAGGTTCACAGGGATGGCCACTGAATGGCCACCCAGTGGCCATCTGCAATAACATAAATAGTTGCCGGCGAGCTTGATAAAACACATACGAAACCAAAGTCGGCAGACTCGCTTTACAGGGGCGGGGATATTTGTTAAGATAGACGGATATGAAAAAAGCAGTAATCGCCACAGGCGGCAAGCAATACGTCGTCGCTGTCGGCGACACAATTAAAGTCGAGCTGCTTAAGCCGACCGGCAAAACAGTCGATTTTGACGCGCTCTTGGTTGTCGATGGCGATAAGGTACATGTCGGCACTCCGCTGGTTGAAAAAGCTAAGGTCACAGCCGATATTATCGAAGCTGATGTACAGGCAGACAAGGTAACCTCAATCCGTTACAAAGCCAAAAAGAGAGTCCGCAAAGTACGTGGCCACCGCCAGCACCAAAGCGTTATAAAGATCGCTAAAATCACTCCTTAACAGGGGTAATCTGAATTATTGAGCACAAAAATATCCATGTCGCTGTGGATAACTTTTTAGGCATTTTCGTACTGTTATATTTGCCACAACGACTGTATATTCTAAGTACAAGAAGTACGTCACAACTTTAAAGGGCTTCTTATGCTTATAATGATGTAATTGCAGAGATTCCTACAACGAAATTTATCAAAAAAGTAAAAAAATTTGACGTCAAACATGCACAGATTATTTATTCAAAAAGTACTTGCATACCCCTGTAAGCAGTAGCATACTGGATCTATAGGATTAGCACCGGTCAGCGGCGCGGTCCTAACCAACAAACATTGGTTAAAACCAAACAAAAAGCCAAACTGGCCTCCTTGGTCAGCAATGATCGGGGAGGCTACTAAGACTAAATCGTTTGGATAACCAACACAAAAACAACAAAAACAAATGTCTTATCAAAATCGCACTAAGCGACCACAAAATACATGCCCGCTAACCCAAAGTTAGTCGGGTGTTTTTATTTTGTGAATACGGCAGATTGTTTTTAAGGAACCAGTATGCAAACCAACACAAAAAACCGCAAACAGCAGGACGATCGTTTATTGAAACGACTTTCCATGAAAGAGCGACGGCAGCAGGAAGAGCTGCGTCGACTTATAAAAGGCGATCCAATCTTCAAAACCGTCTAATTGTACGACATACGTATTATTGTATTGATCGAGCTGTGAGGTCTGGAGTATGAAAAGGTATTTTCGCAGAAAAAGCGAGGTTAGATAAAGGCAATAGACATATAGTACTAAATGGCTAGTATTGTAAGGCTATACTGTAACTACAGGTAGGATGCTATACTTAGGTCGAAAGAATTGCTTATGACACAAACAGTTATCGCAGTGGTTAATCAGAAAGGTGGGGTCGGTAAAACGACTACTTCTATTAATTTGGCGGCCGAACTAGCTCGCGACAAAAAGTCAGTCCTACTAGTTGATCTCGATCCGCAAGGCAACGCAACGAGCGGGCTCGGTTTGGCGAAACAAAATGCCGCGCAAACCACCTATGATATTTTGCTTAATTCAGCCAAACTATCAAACGTAGTGCAGGGGACGCATGTCGCACAATTGTCAGTTGTGCCTGCAAATGCCAATCTGGCCGGAGCGGAAGTTGAGTTGGTTGGTCGCGAATCTAGGGAATTTGCCCTTAAGCAGGCTTTAACAGGCGCCAGCTATGACTATATTATTATTGATTGTCCGCCGTCGCTTGGGCTGCTGACAATTAATGGACTAACGGCCGCCAACACCGTATTAATACCGGTTCAGGCAGAATATTATGCACTTGAAGGGTTAAGCCAGCTGCTTGATACGATTCAGGCAGTCCGTGGTAGCACTAACCCGAATCTAGAGCTGCTGGGAATCGCGCTGACAATGTATGACAAGCGAAATTCTTTGAGCGAACAAGTACAGGCCGAGGTCTCAAAATACTTCGGTGACAAACTGTTTACTACCGTAATCCCACGCAACGTTCGTCTGGCTGAAGCACCGAGCTACGGGCGCACAATTTACGAACACGACCGCTGGAGCAAAGGTTCGAGGGCTTACAAATCACTAACTAAAGAGGTCAAACAGCGGATCGGCTAACTACTCAAACAGTTTTATGATGCGCTCGAGCTCGGTGTCGGACTTGAAGCTGATCTCGAGCTTGCCGCCGCGAGCCGTGCGACGAATATTAACTGTGGTGCCGAGTTTTTTGCTTAGCTTTTTGGTGGCCGGAGTCTCAGTACCAACGTGTTCGTGGGTTTTGCGTACATCTTTTGTACCGGCTTTGACGCTGGTAACGAAGCGTTCGGCCTGCCGGACACTCCAGCCTTGCGCAATAATTGTTTTTAACAGATATGCCTGACGCTCATCATCGCCTTTAAGTGCCAAGATCGCGCGGGCGTGACCCTCGCTGATGCGACCGGCGGCCAGCGCGTCGCGAGCTGCTTCCGGCAGGCCGAGCAATCGCACGGTGTTGTTAACAGTTGAAGTCGCTTTGCCGAGGCGCTTGGCGATAACATCATATGATAAATTAAACTGTTGGTGGAGGCGTTCGATACTAACGGCGGTTTCAAGCGGGCTTAAGTCGACTCGCTGTACATTCTCGATCAAAGCGACTTCAAGCTGCTCTAATTCCTCGGTGCTACGGATAATCGCTGGCACGTTTTGCAGCCCCGCAAGCTTTGATGCTCGCCAGCGCCTTTCACCGGCAATCAAGGTATATTTACCATCTTTAACAGGGGTAACCACCAATGGCTGGACGACACCGTGGCGTTTAATTGAGTCTGATAATTCAGCCAATGCTGCGGCATCAAAATGACTGCGGGGCTGCTGCGGATTTGGCTGCAGTTGGTCGACGGGTATTTTTTCAATCCGGTCGTCTGATGTTAGTAAGATACTCTTATCGAAATCACTCGAAATAAGTGCGTCGAAACCACGACCCAACCCTCGTTTAGGTGCCATACTCATACCTAAAATATACCACGTCTAGCGCTAGAACGCCTTGGCTTCGCCGACGGGGAAGACACGAATAATCAGTTTACCGATAATTTGGTCAGCATCAATCGGTCCAAAAGCGCGTGAATCCAGCGAATCTGGGCGATTATCGCCCGAGACAAACACCTGATGTGGCCCAAGCTTGTAATCGACATTACCGGAAGTTATCGGGATATTTTTACCGTATGGCAGGGCTTTATCAGGTTGAAAGCCCTTTGGATACTGATCATTATAAACAATTATCGTTCCATCTTTGACGACCACACGTTCACCGGGCAGGCCAATTACACGTTTTATGAGCTGTTTGCTGTCTTGTTGGCCAAATTCACCCAGTCCGCTCTCTGTAAATACTACGATATCGCCGCGATTGGGTATGTAATCGTGGTGGGTGATTTTAGCCCATGAGCGAGGTACTTTCCAGATGATTAGCTTGTCGCCGTTTTGAAGGGTGTTTTCCATACTTGGGCCATCTACCTGATAAGAACGAAACACAAAAGCGATTATAAATAGGGCTGTTAAAAGTGCCGCGCCGAGAATAGCAATCGTCGTAAATAGCTCGTGCCAGCCAGAACCGCCGGGTTTATCAGATACAAAAGGCTCGGGTGGCTTTGGTGGAGGCAAGGGTGCGGGCTTGGTTGGTTGGGTGTCCATACAGAGTTTTACTATAGCATAGCTAAGGTGTTAATCATAAGGGGTTTGGTGTTTTTGAACGGCATAGAGAAGCAGAATTTGTTATTATATAGACAGTAATGAGGGAAGCAATACAGAAAATCAAGCCGGCTAACGGCACATCGCATCTTTTGCACCTTGGATTAGTGCTAATATTGCCAATCGGCGTGTTTATTTTGGTCAGATTGCACTTCGATTCGTTGGCATTTGCTCTCGTTATCCTAAGTAAATGGCGGATGTTCGCAGTACGTCCTCGTTTTTGGCCGGCAAATATCCGCGCCAACTCGATTGATCTGATGGTAGGCTTATCCATCGTGGTATTTATGACCCAAACAGATAGCTTGATCAGCCAGTTTGCTTGGGTTATCACCTATGCGATCTGGCTTCTAGCGATAAAGCCGGGCAAAAGTATCCCAATGGTGACAATACAGGCGTTTTTAGGTCAATTAGCGTCGCTAAGCGCGCTTTACCTCTGGTCGGATGGGCCAGCCTGGATACTGACATTTCTAACGGGTCTGTTTTGTTTCTTAGCAGCACGGCATTTCCTCGATACGTTCGATGAGCCATACGCCAGAATGCTGGCCTATATCTGGGGATATTTTGGCGCCGCGCTGGCATGGCTACTGACCCACTGGCTACTCTATTATCAAGGTGTTGCTCAAATAACCTTACTACTTAGTACGCTGGGCTATGGCACAGCTGTCATATATTACCTAGACCACAATGATCGCTTGAGCAAAGGGCTTAGACGTCAGTTTATCTTTATTATGCTGGCGATCGTGGTCGTAGTATTAGCATTTTCGGATTGGGGGGATAAAGTTGTCTAGAGTAAATTTTCCTAAAGGCAAAGTTAGTTCGCGCTGGCTCAGTATCGTTGCGGTAATTTTATTAGCCGGCTTGGCTGGCTTCACTGGTTCATGGTTGCAAACCAAACACGCCTCAAATAATCTTGTTACAAATACTTCTGCCCAAAAGAAGATCGTAACTAGCGAAAGTGCACTAATTAGCCAGATTGCTAAAACCGTCGGACCTAGCGTGGTGAGCGTCAATGTCGAAATATCAGATAACACTACCGACTTTTTCGGCAACGCACAGCCCTCGGCCCAGGCAGCTGGCACGGGTATAATCATTAGTTCGGGCGGGCAAATTATGACAAACCGCCATGTTGTCCCGAGTGGTACCACGAAGGTTAGTGTTACCTTAAGCGATGGCACAGAGTTTAAAGATGTATCCGTAATTGGACGGACTAACGATAGCGATAGCCTAGATGTCGCATTTCTAAAGATTAATGACGCTAAAGGCCATAAGCTGGTGCCAGCTGTTTTAGGCGATTCAACCCAAGTTCAAGTCGGCGACAATGTAGTTGCGATTGGTAATGCGCTGGGCCAATTCCAAAATACAGTTACTTCCGGGATAATCTCTGGCTATGGCAGGAGCGTACAAGCAGGCGATAGCTCAGGACAAAGCAGTGCTACCGAGAATCTAATAAATCTGTTCCAAACTGACGCAGCTATCAATGAAGGCAATTCAGGCGGGCCACTGGTTAACATGAATGGACAGGTTATCGGAATTAATACAGCCATTGCAGGAAATGCACAAAATATTGGGTTTGCTATACCAATCAATGATGTTAGCGGGATGATTAACCAAGTCCTTAAGTCGGGTAAGTTTGCCAGGCCGTATCTGGGAATACGCTATTTATCACTGACACCCGATGTTGCTAATCAGTTAAATCTTAGTCAAACTACAGGAGCATACATTAGTAAAACTAGTGGTGATCAATCGCCATCAATTATTGCTGACAGTCCTGCTGACAAAGCTGGTTTGAAGGAAGGTGACATCATTACGGCTATTGGAGACACAAAAATTGATCAGACACACAGCCTAAGTACTCTGCTTGGTACTCACCAACCGGGCGATGACGTCAAATTGACAGTTGTGCGAGACGGCAAGACATTGCATATAAACGCTACACTTGGTACCTTGCCCAGTAGTTAAACGGTACGTTTTACCTATTTTTGTGTACGTTTTAGAACAATAATAAAATCATTTTTAGAGGTTGTTTCATAGCCATGAAAACGTGCTAACGTTTCGAGCGATTCATGTTGTGTAGGCAAAGCCTCAAATAATAAATACAACGGCATCTTTAACCGTTTAGCTAATTGTTCAAAAAGCTTGCGGTATAAATCAAGCCCGTCTTTACCGCCAAAGATGGCTAGTCGCGGTTCGTGTGTAGCAGCCAAGTTTATCTTGAAGTCATCTGGTACATATGGCAGGTTACAAAGCAGGACGTCGTAATTTAGCTGGGTTGAAGCAAGCAAGTCGCTCTCAACAACATTAATAGGCAGTGTAAATTTATCTACATTCATTTTGGCTACCATTAGGGCCGCAGCATCGATATCAATCAGTTCGACAGTTGCTTCTGGAAGCTCAAGTTTTGCAGTTATACCAAGTGCGCCACTGCCAGTACCCACATCTGCAATAATTGGCTGAGTACCTAAATTTTGCAACTTTTTAAGCTCATCGATCATGGTTTCTGATTCGGGTCGTGGCTCGAGTACTGCCGAAGTGATCAAAAACTCGTGACCATAGAACTCTTTTTTGCCACGAATGTAGGCAAGCGGCTCATGCGCCATCCGACGCTTGAGCAAATTATTGAGCCTCTTGATTTGTGATGCACTTAGTTCGTGATCAGTTTCTGCCAAAAGCTTAGCGCGATCAATTTCCATGACATGCTCAAGCAGCAATACTGAATCTAACCGAGCGGTGCCAATACCTGCCTTCTTTAGTAGCCTAGTGCTGGATTTTAACCAAATGTCATATGTCATTAGTTTAATTATAAAGCAATAACAGAGTAGATCACATTGACAAATATACAGAAAACAGTATAATAAGCTAATATGACAGGTGAAATGGCTCAGCGGTGGCATGATATAGCAATCGAAAGAGAGCTTGGGTTCATTGATACTAATCGAGAGGCATTTGCCGAGGCTTATTTCGACTTGGAACTGCCCGACAAGGCCAAGGTGTTTAGCGAGCTGACAAATAGTAATCTGGCACTACAACATTCTGTTCCATATACGAGGCCATTGCCGAGCTTAGTATTTCTAGGGGACGCCTATTTGTTTGCGGACGATGAAGCTCGTTGGCGCAGGCCTTGGATGGAAGGAAAAGCCATCGATGGTGAGGAGACAAGCAGATGGGCACATCTTATCAATCAACTTTTGATACCAATGTCTGGCTTGGATGTTGGAGATGAAGCACGACCCGCAGCATTTTCCGGCAACAACCGAGGAATTGGATGTTGCGCTAGTGCGGAATCATACTTCGCTGATCTGATCGAAGCCGTTAGCGGAAAACCAAGTAAGCTCAACAATCGAGTAAGTGTGTATACCGATAAAGCCCTTCACCCATTAGTACTGCGGAAATCATATGAAGAACGATCTGGAATAACGCTCGCACCATTGATTGCGTCCGACGTAAAAATTCCAGCGGGAACAATTGTGGGTCTTGGCGGAAATGTAAATGAATATTGTTTGGGAAAATCGAGGGCTAGAAATAAGTATACCCGCCTAGAAACATATATGGTTGAAGAACCTATTCCTCTTCAGCCCGTTAGGATAAGTCCTTGGGCGTTCAGTGCGGGTCTTGCTAGGACTGTGTTTGCTGTTCGTTCCTACGGTAAGAAGAAATACGATTCGGAGAGGGCAGGAATAGTAATAAATCATTCTTTAAGGGATTTTCGTGATGCTGCTAGCAGAGTTATGCAGCTTTGTGGGGTCGTAGCCTAGTTTTATTCCTGAGTAAGCAGTTCGTGTTCTGCTGCCTGGAGGTTTTCGATGAGGTCGTCGATATCACCTGCTAGCGCGCCTGGGATATTTGATCGGCTGTAGCCTATGCGGTGATCAGTTATGCGGTCTTGAGGGAAATTATATGTTCGTATTTTTTCGGATCGGTCGCCGGTGCCGATCAGTTTTTTGCGGGCGTCAGATAGGGCAGATGCTTCTTCATCAATCTTTTGTTGCAGCAAGCGTGATCGCAGGACGCTCATGGCCTTGGCCTTATTTTTTATCTGTGATTTCTCATCTTGGTTAGATACAACTAAGCCGGATGGAATGTGAGTAATCCGGACGGCCGAGTCAGTAGTGTTTACAGACTGCCCACCATGACCACCGCTACGATAAACATCGATTCGGAGATCATTTGGATCTATTTCAATATCGGTTTCTTCAGCTTCAGGTAACACAGCAACAGTAGTGGTAGAGGTGTGAACACGTCCTTGGCTCTCTGTAACAGGTACACGTTGAACGCGATGCACGCCAGCTTCAAACTTCAGGTTTTTATACGCTTCATCTCCACGGACCGCAAAAGTAATCTCTTTAAAGCCGCCGACTTCATTGGGAGATTCGCTAATTAGTTCGACCGTGTAGCCGTGATTTTCGGCCCAGCGCGAATACATTCTATAAAGCTCTCCGCCAAACAGACTAGATTCATCACCACCGGCGGCGGCGCGTATTTCTATAATCACATCATGATCATTATTTGGATCGGTTGGCGTTAAGGCTTCGATGAGTTTTTCTTCATTTGCAGCAATCTTTTTATCAAGCTCGCCCAGTTCGAGTAAAGCCATTTCAGCCATCTCGTTGTCTGAACTATTTTTTAATTCTTCGGATGATGTCTTGTCTGATTGAAGTTTAGATCGCTCGTCAAACAGGGCGATTAACTCCTCAAGCGCGCTTTTGCGTTTGGCGATTTTGGGATAACTTTTGTCAGAGAAAATAGCCGGATCCTGGAGCTTAGCATCCAGATCCTTGAGCTCGGCCCTAAGAGCTGCCTCTTTTTGATCCATCTTTAGCTACTTTTTGGTGGTGTCTATAGTTTGCTTTTCGACTTTGGCTTCGGCTTTGGCGACTTTAGCGGCAGCACGCTTTGACTCTTTTGCGGCGGCCTTGGCACGCTTGTCCTTGCTGGCGGCACCAGCTGCGGCGCGAGCCTTGAACTTATCTACGCGGCCTTCGATATCGAGGATACGCTCCTCACCGGTAAAGAAGGGATGTGAGGCGGAAGTGATATGAACTTTAATAAGTGGGTATTCGTTGCCGTCTTCCCATTTGGTGGTCTCCTCAGCGGCTGCAGTCGAGCGCGTCAAGAAACGAAAACCATTATTTAGGTCTTCAAACACGACAGGTCGGTAGTTATCTGGGTGCAAGCTCTTTTTCATTGAATTTCATAATACCACATCTGTTAGTAAGCCGTCAACAACTGCCGACTAATTGACATACAACACCGCTTATGCTATTATAGTACTATGCCTAAACATGAAAAACAACATGGCGAAACACCGGCAAACCAAAATCAAATAGGTGATCTATTTAATAAAAGTGAAGCATGGCTAAAAAATAATGGCCAGCTTGTCATTGAAAACTACGGTGACAGCGATCAGCCAGCTGCAATACTTGGACAGTATGAAGGATTACCTGTTACGGACGGGATGCCGCATGTAGTTGTCGAAGTGTCTGGCGATAGTGTACGAAAGCAGCTACCCGATGCTGCTGAAGCACTTCAGCTCGGCGAGACATTAAGTGTTATTCATTGGCTGCCGCACTATTCTAGCCCCAGCCGTAGCGGTCGACATCACCTAGCTCAATCAGAAGTAAGTTTCACTATCTCTAAAGCTGAGGGATTAGCAACAGCTTCCGACCGTATCGTAATTGGAAAAAATGTTGAAAGCGGCAAGTGGGAAAGTAGCCGTGATAACGAAGATGACTCAGCTCCCATAAGGGGACAGATAGAGCCGGATGCACTAGTAAAAGGCGTAGTAGCTGATTGGGCAAAACAAGGGTGGTATGAAGACGCAGCTAAAGCAGGGCCTTTGACAGAGGCAGAATACAAGGCCCTAAGCGCGGTAGTTGAAAATCTCGATGAGCTCACCAGATATGCTGCAGAAGCTTAAGAGACTTTGAATATACCGAGTTCGTAGGCACGCCTCACGCTGTGCGTCCGACCTGTTGCGCCGATTTTTTTGAATAATACTTTGTTGTTGTTCATTAGCCCCTGTCTGCTTTTTCCGATCATTCCAGCGACAGTCGCATTGGTTTGGCCTTGTGCAATCAAAGAGAGAACAACTTTTTCCTCTTGTGAAAGATAAGGCGCGCGCTCTTCAACATCAATCTTTATCCTGCCTTGCAAAATCGCAAGACTAATGACAGCCGCCATATTTTTTACTCCGAATTTTTCGATAATGCTGTTGCGAGCGTCTTCAACATCTTTCTCTGATAATGTATTTTCGCCTTCTGAGAGTTCAGCTGAGACAGATTCAAGCGTTCCGCCTAGGGAGGCAGAGTGCATCACGCGTTCCTCCATCTCGGTTAAGATAATGCCGCCTTCACTCGCCTCATGCGGTATTGAAGCGCGCCCTAGAGCCTTAGCTGCCGCTTCGGAAACTACAGGCGGGGGAGAACCGCTGCCTTTTTTTTCGGTCGAGGATTGTTCCATTGCAATATAATATACTTTTAGTGCACATTTTACAAAAAAGTTTACTTGAATTTATTTGTTTAATTTGCTACTCTTTAGGAGTAACTAATTAATCAGGTTGGGGTTAAATCCTCCCTCGTGGCACCTTGAGCGGACCATGCGGGCTCCCATCCGAAGAGAAAGGACAAATCATGGCGACTGATGTCGACATTAAACAATTATTAGAGGCTGGCGCGCATTTCGGGCACAAAACCGAGCGTTGGCACCCTAAGATGGCTCCTTATATTCACAGTAAGCGCGGCGGTACGCATATTATTGACCTAACTAAGACAGTGACTTGTCTTGACGATGCGCTGGCGTTTTTAACCAAGACTGCTTCAGAAGGCAAGCAAATCCTGTTGGTTGGCACAAAACGCCAAGCCCAGGACATTGTTAAAAAAGTTGCTGTTGAAACCAACATGCCATATGTAACAGAGCGTTGGCTTGGCGGCATGCTAACCAACTGGAACACGATCGGCGGAAGGGTTAAACACCTTCAAGAGCTCGAAAACCGCATGGCCAGTGGGGAATTGGCCAACAAGTACAACAAGCTTGAAGTTCAGCGTTTCCAAGAGGAAATCGATCAGATGAATGTTCTTTACGGTGGCGTTAAAGAGCTCAACAAGCGGCCAGGGGCAGTCTTTGTTGTCGATGTCGTGAATGACATTAATGCCGTACGTGAGGCTAAGCGCCTAAATATTCCAATTGTTGCGATTGTTGATACCAATGCTGACCCGAGCCTGATAAGCTACCCGATTCCTGCCAATGATGATGCGATTAAAACGATTCAGCTAATCCTGAATTACGTGCAGTCAGCTATTGAAACCGGCAAAGCTTCGGCTAAAGCCGCTCCAGAAAAGCCAGCCGAAAAGAAAACAATCAAGTCAGCTGAAACCACCAGTGAAACTGCTAATAGTGAGGAGAAATAAACATGGCAATTGATATTGCAGAAGTAAAACGCTTAAAAGATTTAACCGGAGTAGGTCTAACTGATGCTAAACGGGCGCTTGAAGATTCTAACGGTGATTTTGATAAAGCCTTAGCGGCTATGCGTAAAAAGGGCCTGACTAAGGCCGAAAAACGCGGCGAACGCGAGGCTCGTGCCGGAGTTGTCGGCACCTACAACCATGACGGCCGAATCGGCGTTTTGGTAGAAGTTAATTGCGAAACCGACTTTGTAGCCCGCAACGAAATCTTTACCGGGCTCGTCAAAGATTTGGCGATGCACATCGCAGCGTCGTCTCCTGTCTACGTGTCTGTTGAAGAAGTGCCGGATGACGATCGCAAAAAAATAGAAGCCGAATTTACTGAAAAGACAAAGAGCGATGGCAAGCCTGACAACATGATCGCTAAAATCGTCGACGGACAACTCCAAAAGTATTTTGCTGAGCGATGTTTGCTTGATCAGCCTTTTGTCAAAAACCCAGATGTAACTGTAGGTGAATACGTTAAAGACCATGCGGCCCGCCTCGGCGAAAACGTAGTCGTACGACGATTTAGTCGTATAGCGCTTGGCGAAGTGGCATAAATCCCGACACGTATAAGTTAAATATTAATTAACTGGCCTGTTTTTGTTTTGCCCTCAGCACGGGTAGGAGATTATCCTACTTTATGCCACCCTTCGAGAGACAGAGTATGCACAGATTGAACTGCGTAAAGGTCAGCGTAACTATTCCGGGATATTTATTGACCGTCATAGATGATTTAGCCAAGCAAAACTATCATTCGCGCAGTGGCGTTATCCGTGAGGCAATTATCACGTTTCTTATTGAACAAAGAATTAAAGAAAATGAAACTTTAGCCAAAATAAACAGAAACCGACTCAGAGACTACTTAAATCAACTGCTTAATTAGTTTATAATGGCTCCAATGGATACCAATCAAATTGTTCCGGATGCCCAAAAGAGGCTTAGTCAGGCGGTTGAGCGGTTTCGCGACGCCTTAAAAAGTCTGCGGACTGGTCGGGCCAGCGCCAGTATGCTTGACGGGGTTACGGTTGAGGCTTATGGCACGCCAATGCCACTGATTCAGGTGGCGACTATTACTGTGCCTGAGGCGCAGCTGATACAAATCACTCCATTTGATCCGAGCAATCTGCAGGCTATTTCGGAAGCCATTCGCAATAACCAAGCACTGGGGCTAAATCCAGCTGATGACGGCCGAGTTGTTAGAGTGCCGATTCCGGCATTAACAGAAGAACGCCGCAAAGAATTAGCTAAACAAGTCGGGCAAAAGCAGGAAGAAGCCATGATTGGCCTCAGATCAATTCGCCACGAGGCGTTAGATGCGATAGACAAAGCCAAAAAAGACAAGCAACTCGGTGAAGATGACGCAAAAAGGCTATCGCAGCAGATTGAAGATGCAATGAGCAAAGCAAAAGCTGAAGCCGAAACAATTTCTAAGTCAAAAGAGCAGGAAATCCTAACAATCTAGGTGTGGGTTACGACTATGGTGCCGATTGGTGCCCAGTCATAGACTTCTTTGGCTTGTACGTCTGGCAACGAAACACAGCCGTGAGAACTGTTAACGGCGCCAAACCAACTTTGTGGCCGCCAATAATTTCCATGAATGGCATAACCGCCGGTTTGGAAATAACTTATCCATCTGACGTGGGGCTGGAAGTAACGAGTGCCATTGGCATTCCAGCCGCGCATATCTTGGACGGCTAGTTTTTCATATATCTTAAACTGACCAACTGGCGTCGGGGTAGCAACTGCGCCAGCGCTAATTGGATAGCTATTCACCAGCTGGCCTTTTTCGTATAGGTACATTTGCTTAGAAACAATGTTAACCTCAATTAATTTATCAAAATCCGCGACCGTGCTGGTCGCATATGCCTGGGTTTCGGTTGGCAAGGTCAGCTGAAAGCCTTTGGCGCCAAGTAGAGTTTTACCAATTTGTTGAGAAACTGCAGATGTGTCTTGGAGTTTCACACCGTTTTGGCCGGTTGCAATGATCTGAGATGTGCCATCGGCATTGGTACGGCTTATCTGGTTTTTTGCAGATCGTAAATATGGTGCTGCAGTGTCGGTTAACGATTTATCGATCAATTTCTGATTTACATGTATATATGATGTGCCGGATTTATCTGAGACAACTTTAAGCCAGCTTTTAATAACCTCTGGCTTTATAGTGGTGGGCTTACCGGCGATATCCAAACTAATCGTTTGGGTCTCAATAGACTGCAGAGTGTTTGAGAGATCGGCCCCGGCCACGATTAAATTAGGTCCTGACTGCGGCTTGGCTGTAACATGTGCAGCAATCTGGCCAGATTGAGTATTGAGAGCCAGCTGGGTCGATTTGTATACACTGGCAACTTCAATTCCCGAAGAGGCCACGATAAGAAATAGCAAGGCAAAGACACCAAGACTGTAGCGGTGAATAAAATCTAGAGGGCGACTAAAAAACGTCCGCTTTTTGGTAATAATTCTTGGTTCGATATCCAATGCCAAGTCATCAAATGCGGACATCACAGGAATTGCCACCCGATGGGCAGGGCTAATCTGTTGGGCTGGATTTAGGGCAGGCTTAACCCTCACAAAATCATTACCAACTCCAAGGGTTGGCATTGCTACACGACTCACTTGTTAACCTCTGTTTTTATTTGCGTTTTGTTTTTTACGCGTTTTGGCTTTTTGTAAGCTTAAGGATAATTATATATATCGAAATCCGTATGTAAAGTAGTTTCTGGTTTTTGCTACAATAGTAGTAATGGCAGTCATATTATTGATCGCGGGCCTGATAATGTTTATTGGGCTGGTCGTTGTGCACGAGTGGGGCCACTTCATTATGGCTAAGCGCAATGGTGTTGATGTCGAGGAATTTGGCATTTTTTTTCCGCCACGACTTTATAAACGCAAGACAAAAGGCGGCTGGGATTTCACTATAAATGCCGTGCCACTTGGCGGGTTCGTCAGGCTAAAAGGCGAACATGACAGCGACACCGCTAAAGGCTCTTTTGGGGCCGCGACACTTTGGGTCAAGACTAAAATAATGGCTGCCGGCGTGGTGATGAATCTGTTAACCGCGATTGTCTTATTTACGATCCTGGCTTTAATAGGTATGCCTAAGCTGGTCGACAATCAGTTTACAGTCCAAAGAGACACGCAGCTGGTTTCTTCTAAGGTGTTGGTTGGCTATATCAGCAAAGGTTCGCCCGCAGACAAGGCGGGCTTAAGATCGCAAGACGAAATTACTGATATTGGCATGACTGGCAGCAGCCCGGTCGGAGTCTCATCGGCCGACGATCTGCCGGGGGTAACTCAGAAATTTGCCGGTGAAAAAGTGAATATTTATTATGTCCGAGATGGTCAGCGCCAAACTGCACAGACTACGCTTCTGAGTAAAAAAGCGGTTGAAGCCAGCAAAAAACAGGGTGAACCAAAAGGTTACCTCGGCATAAGTCCGACTGAATTTACTATGCAGCGCTCGACTTGGTCGGCGCCTATCGTGGCAGTCGGATTCACGGCCCAGCTGACCGGACTAACATTTCAAGGGCTGGGGCATGCTATTGGCGGGCTTGGCAGTCTTATTGCCGGCGCGGTAACAGGCAATACCGAGGCTCGCCAAAACGGTCAAACCACGGCGTCTTCACAGGTTTCTGGGCCAGTTGGCATATTTGTGATAATGAAGGACGGCAGCTTACTTGGATTTCAGTTTATGTTATTTATAATCGCTATTATATCTCTGACATTGGCAATTATGAATATCTTACCGTTTCCAGCGCTTGACGGCGGCAGGCTGTGGATGACATTAGCAGCTCATGGAGTTTTGAAACGGCCACTATCCGCCAAGATGGAAGAAAACATAAACGCGGCTGGCTTTGTCGTGTTGCTTCTGTTGATTACCTTAATTACCGTCGTCGATGTCAAACGCTTCTTCTAGCGCGCAAATCCAAGCTAAACCCGCTGATGATTCATCAACGGTGCCCTGGAATCCATGGCTAGGCGCGTTATTTACAATTTTTTTATTTATCGGGGCTCAATTCGCGGCCAGCGTTTTAATCCTTTTAATACCGCAAGTCGCCGGCTGGTCAACCGCCGAAACCAAGCAATGGCTAAATAACTCGCTCTTGTCACGGATTATATTTTTGTCGTTAACGACAGTTTTTATATTGGCGCCACTTCATTTTTATCTTAAAAGACACAATGTTGGCTATAAGATCCTCGGTTTGCGCAAGCCTCAGTGGCTAGATTTAGCTTGGAGCCTGGCGGCATTACCGCTATATATACTGACGTTTGCGATCAGTGTGGCTATCATTAAGCATTTTGCACCTGGACTCGATGTCAATCAGAGCCAAGACCTTGGGTTTAATGCTACATATAACGCTGGTCAACTATTTTTTATAGCAATAGCGCTCGTGATTTTGCCGCCGATAACCGAGGAAATAATCTTTCGTGGCATGCTGTACGGCAGCCTCAAAAAAGGATTGCCGATTTTAATAGCCGCTTTAGTTACCAGCCTATTATTTGCGGCAGGGCATCTGCTTGAAGGCGGCGACGGCGGTCTACTTTATATCGCTGGGATCGACACTTTTGTATTAAGTTTGATTCTGGTAGGATTACGCGAAGTCAGCGGTGGATTGTGGTCGTGCATTGGCTTGCATGCCATCAAAAACGGCATTGCCTTTGTAACTCTCTTTATCCTCCATGCTAGGTAAGGTACAATTGCAGGCATATGCGGTTGAGTCAGCTTTTCACAAAAACCAGTAAAACAGTGCCATCGGATGAAACGTCCAAAAACGCACGGTTGCTGATTCAAGCTGGCTTCATCCATAAGGAAATGGCAGGTGTCTATGCCTATACGCCGCTTGGACTTCGGGTCGTAGAAAACATCAAACAGATCGTGCGAGAAGAGATGAACGCAATCGGCGGCCAGGAATTGATTATGACCAATCTACAGCCACGCGAGCCTTGGGAGGCGACTGGACGTTGGGATGATAAGGCAGTTGATATTTGGTTTAAAACCAAGCTAAAAGACGGTTCGGAAGTTGGTCTAGCTTGGTCGCACGAGGAGCCGATTGTCGAGATGATGAAACAGTATATAAGCAGCTACAAGGATCTGCCAGTCAGCGTATACCAGTTTCAGACCAAACTCCGCAATGAGCTGAGGGCCAAGAGCGGCATTATGCGTGGCCGCGAATTTGTTATGAAAGACATGTATTCGATGAATGTCGATGCTGATGCGCACGATAAATACTACGACTCGGTGATCGAATCCTACAAAAAGGTGTACGATCGCCTAGGGCTTGGCGATGACACGTATGTGACATTTGCGAGTGGGGGAGCTTTTACAAAATTCAGTCATGAATTCCAGACCGTCTGTGAAGCAGGTGAGGACACGATATATTTACATGAAGCAAAAAATATCGCCATCAATCAAGAAGTAATGGATGATGAAAGCCTAGCTAAATTAGGCGTAAAGCGTGAGGAGCTTAAAGAAGTAAAAAGTTCGGAAGTCGGCAACATATTTAATTTTGGCACCGAAAAGAGCCAAAAAATGGATTTTGGGTTTACAAACGAACAAGGCGAACGACAATTTGTACATCTTGGATCTTACGGAATTGGCGTTACTCGTGTTATGGGTGTAATCGCCGAAAAGCTAGCAGATGATAGAGGTTTGGTCTGGCCAGAAACCGTTGCCCCAGCAAAGATTTACATTGCTAGGCTGAGCGACAAACCAGAAACCGTAAAACAGGCCGATGTGTTATATGATCGCTTGACACAGGTGGGTGTTCAGGTACTATATGATGACCGTGATCTTCGAGCTGGTGAAAAGTTCGCAGACGCCGATCTACTGGGCATACCATATAGGGTAGTGATCAGCGACAAAACTGCGGCCAGCGGTCACATCGAACTTAAAGAACGCACACAAGATAATGTTGAATCGCTTGATAGCGAAGAACTCTTAAGGAGGGTTGCCTAAAATGAAGAAGCAGTTTCGACTGACCCAAGCTGGTGTTGATGAATTACAATCTGAGCTAGACGCGCTTATTGCGAAACGTCCTGGCATCGCTGATGCCATTAAAACTGCCCGCGAGCTGGGCGATTTGGCTGAGAATGCCGAGTACCAGTCTGCTCGCGCTGAGCAAGAGAGAAACGAAACCCGTATTTCAGAAGTCGAAAACATTTTGTTAAATGCCGAAATCATCAAAAAACCGCGCGGCGACAGCAAAGTGCAGCTCGGATCTGTCGTTAAGCTAAAAGGCAGCACCAAAACTAAGGAATTCCAAGTTGTCGGCACCGTGGAGGCTGATCCACTTAGTGGCAAAATCAGCGATGAGTCGCCAATCGGGCAGGCATTAATCGGTAAACAAGTCGGTGAATCCGTCGAAATTAAAACTCCTGCCGAAACCGCCACCTACAAGATCGCCTCAATTGGCTAAGCTGGCTAACAGATAGAAACTCAGCTATAATCTAACTAAATGCAGTGGTTAAATAAAATAGCCGACGACCTTGTCGATCGTAATCCTGAAGGTGAAATTCTGATTGAAACCGGCAGCTCGCCGTCCGGCAGCTATCATTTTGGACACATGCGTGAGTTGGTTACGGCTGATGCCATCATGCTCGAGCTGAAACGCCGTGGCCGCCAAGCCAGACATATTCAATTTGTTGACGACTTGGATGCTTTGCGCAAAATCCCGATTAATATACCGGCAGAATACGAAAGGTATCTTGGCTATCCAATTTGCGATATTCCATCCCCTGAAGGCCGAGACAAATCATACGCCGACTACTTTTTACAGGGGTTGATTGATGCCTGCGCGTTTTTGGGCGTCGATGTTGAATACATCCATTCGCACAAAAAATACCGCGAAGGCTTTATGGTGCCGGCGATAGAACGCAGCCTAGAAAAAGTTGATGAAGCAAAGCATGCGCTAGAGACAATCTCCGGCCGGCAGCTCGATAAACACTGGACACCGATCCAGGTAATGGAAGACGGAAGGCTAAAAAACCGCAAGTTTATTAGTATCGACGAACCGGCCAAAACTCTTCAATACGAGGATTATGAGGGTAAGACACAAACAGTCGATTATTCGAAAGGCGAGGTTAAGTTGGACTGGCGCTTGGATTGGCCAGGTAGGTGGTGGCTGCTCAAAGTCGATGCTGAGCCATCAGGCCGTGATCACATGACCAAAGGCAGCTCTTACGATACCGGCGTGCAAATTATGAAAGATGTTTATGAGGCGGAGCCGCCATATCCGATATCTTATGACTTTATTAACATGGCTGGTGACACCAAAAAGATGAGTGCCAGCAAAGGAACCGGCCTGGATGCTGTGCAGGCAGCACAAATCATGCCCCCAGAAGTTATGCGGTTCTTTATTTTACGGTCACCGCCGCTTAAAAGACTGTATTTTGACCCGATTGACGGCGTCGTGCAGTTGATGGATGAATTCGCAGCCTTCGCAGCCAAAACCGACCGCACAGAGTCCGAGGAGCAGCTTTATTATGTTGCCACCAGAGGTGTCGACAAAATAACTGTCAGCCGGGTACCTTTTTCCTTGCTGGTTGCCAGCTATCAAGCTGCGCTCAAAGACCCAAACAAGACCCTAGAAATTATCAGTCGGACCGAGCATGCCGAAACCGCTAAACAGGACGCAGAAATTATCAGAAACGAATTAAAATTTATCGAAGAGTGGCTCCAAAATCACGCACCTGAAGACGTAAAGTTTGAGCTGAGCAAGACAGTTTCATCCGAAGATTTTAATGATAAGCAAAAAACGTATCTTGCAAATTTAGCAGACAAAATTACTGGGGCGCCTGATGATGCGGATGGCGCCTGGTTTCATCAGGCAATCTACGAGCTCAAGGATTCCGGTGACTTAGAAACAAAAGAATTGTTCACAACACTCTACGAGGCGTTAATCGCCAAACAATCAGGCCCTCGAGCAGGCTGGTTTTTGAGTATTTTGCCGCGCGATTGGCTTATAAAACGGCTACGACTCGAGGCCTAAGTGGTAGAAGTTAGCGACGAGCAGTTTCAGGAATTAATTAATCTCGCCATGACAGAGCTGCCTGGCGAGCATGTAAAAAATATTGAAAACGTCGCGATACTTTATGAAGACCTGCCGACACAGGAACAGATGATAAACGCTGGTATCAGCGGTCCAAACCAAACTTTACTGGGTTTATACGAAGGGGTGCCGCTAACTAAACGTCAAGGGATGACACGGACCTTTCCCGATAAAATCACGCTTTTTAAGCAGCCACTTCAATGGCGGGCCAATTCAGTCGATGAGCTTAAAGAAGAAATTAAGCACACGATTTGGCACGAAGTAGCGCATTATTATGGTCTTGATCACAAAAAAATAAGGGAATTGGAGTAGTCTATGAGCGGCAAATTAAAGCATCAAAGTTTGTGGGATAAAATTTGGCGCGATAGCGATGGAAAAGTCGTAATTTGGCAGACGCCGAATGTCTGGCTGATTGGCTGGGCAATATTTACCTTTGCCTCACTATTATTTAGTAAAGGTTTGATCTCAAACATACTGAGTTGGGCAGGCGAGGCGTCGCTGTTTGTGTGGTGTCTTCAAGAAATCTTTAAAGGCGTAAATTATTTTCGTCGTATGCTGGGCGCGGTGGTTTTGTTTTATGCGATTATGGCCCTATTAAGAAGTTTTTAATTTTTCTGCGAATTTCTGACGCAATTTTTGGATCTTAGGGTCAATAATTAGCTGACAATAGCCGGCATCTGGATTTCGATTGTAATAGTCCTGCATTGATTCGTCAGCTGGCCAAAATTTAGTATATTCGACAATTTGGGTCACAATCGGATCGGGCCAGAGTTCGGCAGCAAATCCAGACTTCAATTTTTCAGCAGTGAGTTTTTGAGCTTCATCATGATAAAAAATAACCGAACGATAGTGCTCGCCAACATCATTGCCTTGTCGATTTAGGGTCGTCGGGTCGTGCATCACAAAGAAAATTTCTAAAATTTCATCGTAAGTAATTTTTGAACTATCAAATTTAAGCTGTACGACTTCGGCGTGACCTGTTGTGCCGGTATATACTTGCGCGGAAGTAGGGTTCTCTAGATGGCCGCCGCTATAACCTGATATCACTGATTCAACACCATTGATACGTTGGTAAAACGCTTCGAGGCACCAATAACAGCCTCCGCCTAATGTCGCTAATTCGAGCTTCATAATCTTATGTTACTCAGATTACGTAATGTGCGCAATGTGATGCTTGGCATAAGTCGTGTAAACTAGCGCTGTGGCAGTAATTATTTTTGATTTTGATGGCACGATAGCAGACAGCTTCGATTACGTAGCTAATTTTTTAGCCCGTGAAGCCGGGCAGGCGCCACTTAGTGACCACGATCGGCATGAGTTAAGAGGCTTGTCGATGGTGGGAATGGCAAGAAAGTTAGGTTTCAAATGGTGGCAGGGTCCGAGGTTATTTTTTAAGGGTCGCAGCGAAATGCGTAAAACAATTAATCATCTTAAAACCTTTAAAGGCATACCAGAAGTCGTCCGTAAACTTCATGCTGAAGGCCACGAACTATTTATATTAAGCACCAATTCCGTACGCAATATTAGGCACTATTTAAGGCGGCATCGAATGTATAAACATTTTTTGCAAATTTATGGGGGCGTTGGTGTGTTTGGCAAAGGTCCGGCTTTGCGCCAACTGCTGCGGGATCAAAATTTCGATGTGACACAGGCCGTCTATGTAGGTGACGAGTTACGTGATGTGGAGGCTGCCAAGTCTATTGGGATGCGCGTGGTGGCAGTTAGCTGGGGTTTCGCCAGTCGGCAAAATCTAGAAGCTGCTAAACCGACAGGGCTGGCTGATAATCCCGAAGAATTAATGCGCATTCTGCAAGAAGTTTAAAAGTGGCTTGATACAATACAAGTAATGGCTTATTCGAGACGCTCACTACCATATCAACCTGGTCAAACACTTCCGTATAAGGTTAGCCGATCAAAAATCGAGCTTTTTAAACAGTGCCCGCGTTGTTTTTGGCTGGATGCTAGGCTTAAAATTAAACGTCCTGACGGTCCGCCATTTAACATCAACAAAGCGATCGACGAATTATTTAAAAAAGAGTTTGATAGTTACCGAGCAAAAGGCGAACCTCATCCGCTAATGTCAGATAATCAGATCAAAGCGGTGCCGTATCAACATAATGATTTAAATAAGTGGCGTCATAATTTTACTGGTGTCGAAGCCCTGCATCAGCCAACAAATTTGCATGTTTTTGGTGCAATTGATGATGTTTGGGTAAACGACGACGGCGAATTAATTGTCGTCGACTACAAAGCTACCGCAAAAAGTAGTGAAGTTGGTATCGACTCGGATTGGCAAATCAGCTACAAACGACAGATGGAAGTCTATCAGTGGCTACTGCGCCAAAACGGCTTCAAAGTTAATGACACAGGCTATTTTGTCTATACCAACGGCCGGTTTGATCTAGATGGTTTCAACGATCACTTAGAGTTTCGTACCAAAGTTATAGCCTATACAGGGAACGATTCTTGGGTTGAGCCGACACTGCAGCAAATGAAAGACTGTCTCGAAGATGACCATATGCCCCCGATTGGCACGGCTGCCATGGGCGGCGACTGCGATTTCTGCAGCTACGCTCGCTCCCGCACCGAACTCACTCTAAAAAGCCTTCAAGCTAATAAAAACAAGTAAAGCTAAGTTATAATATTCACATGCTAGATATTCAGTTTATTCGGGAGAATGCCGAGCTTGTTGCCAAAAAGTCCAAGCAGAAGGGTTACGATGTTGATGTAACTCAGCTTTTAGGTTTTGACAAGCAGAGGATAGAGTTGCTGCAACAGGTCGAAGATTTAAGGCGACAGCGCAACGAGCAGACTAGCCAAAATAAAGGTCAAAAACCATCTGAAGAGCAAATGCAGGCAGGTCGTGAACTTAAAGACAGGCTGACCGATTTAGAGCATAAGCAAGCTGCGATTGATAAGGAATATTTAGAATTGCTTGAAGCCATTCCGAATATTACTCCTGATGATACTCCGGAGGGCGGCGAGGAAAACAACCGCGAAGAAAAAAAATGGGGCGAACCGCGCCAAGATGAAGTCATTGATCACCTAGCGTGGGGCGAAGCTAATGGTCTGATTGATTTTGAACGGGGCGCTAAGGTCGCTGGGGCTAAGTTTTACTTCCTTAAGGGTGCATTGGTCGAACTCGAGCTGGCATTATTTCAGTACGGCCTTCAGTTAGCTTCAAAATACGGTTTCACGCCAGTGACTGTGCCAAACATGGTCAACGAGCGTACCATTAAAGGCACCGGCTTTATGGCTAAAGGCGATGAAGATCAGATATATAAGATTGAAGGCGAAGACCTTAATTTAATCGCCACAGCTGAGATTCCTATTACAGGACTGCATTCTGACGAAATATTGGATGCTTCAAAGTTGCCGATTCTTTACGCTGGACTTAGCCCAGCCTACCGAAAAGAAGCCGGGGCCTATGGTAAGCATAGTAAGGGCTTATATAGGGTTCATCAGTTCAATAAGTTGGAACTTTACGTTTTCTGTAAGCCTGATGAAAGCGAGAACTGGCACCAAAAACTGGTCGATTTGGAAGAAGAATTTTGTCAGAGCCTAGGTATCCCATACCGTTTAGTTAGAATTGCCGCTGGCGATCTCGGTCAATCTGCTTATAAAAAATTTGATATAGAATATTGGAGCCCAAGCGATAAAGGCTACCGTGAGTTGATGAGCTGCTCGAACGTAACTGATTATCAAGCCCGCAGGCTAAATATACGATACAAAAACGAGCAAGGTAAAACCGATCTCGTACATACACTAAATGGTACTGCAGCAGCTTACAGCCGAATGGCAATAGCAATTATCGAGAACTTCCAAACACAAGGCGGGCAAGTAAAAATTCCAGAGGTTTTGCAACCGTTTATGTCTGGACGCACCGAGATTTGATTGCTCGATGAGAGTATAATAGAAGGTGTGGAGCTAAAACAACCAGCACGTTAAAAGGAGAGGGGAAATATGTTTCAAAAGTTTGAAATTAATGCCGTCCATGCCGATGTCGACGACAAACTCAAAGCCTATGTTACCAAAAAAATCGGTGGTCTGGATCGTTATATTTCAAAACACAGCCGTCAGAGTGCTCACGGCGAAGTTCACCTCAAAGAAGGCAAAGGCAAAAATAACAATCGATTTAGTTGCGAAGTCACTCTGTTTTTGCCGCATCAATCAATTATTGTTAAAGAAAGTGCCGTAAACATGTATGCGGCGGTTGATATTACCGAAGTTAAATTAAAGCAACAGCTGCAAAAATATAAAGACAAACACCATAGTGGCAAAATGCACCGGCATCTAATTGGACGGTTAAAACGTAAGATAACTAGGTAACGGACACAAGTTTCAGTCGCATTCGGCGCCCAAAAGCGTTATAATTGAGTGTAATATTTTCAGGACTTTAAATGGGGTACGTAGCGACTGATGCATATTGTATTTAAGAAAATTTTGGGGGATCCGCAGGCCAGAACAGTTAAGCGTCTGCGTAAACGCGTTGCTAAGGTTAATGATTTATCCGACAAATATAAAAAGTTGAGCGATAAAGAGTTAAAAGCTCAGACAGATGTGCTTAAAAAACGCCTCAAAAAAGAATCACTTGATGCGATTCAAGCCGACGCTTTCGCGGTTGTGCGCGAAGCCGCGACACGCGCACTTGGGCAGCGGCACTTTGATGTGCAGCTCATTGGTGGCATGGTTTTGCACGAAGGTAACGTCGCCGAGATGAAAACTGGTGAGGGTAAAACTTTGGTGGCAACGGCTCCTGTTTATCTCAACGCTCTGACCGAAAAGGGCGTACATGTTGTGACTGTTAACGATTATCTGGCTCAACGTGATGCTGGTTGGATGGGTCAGGTTTATGATTTTTTGGGTATGACAACTGGTGTAATCGTCGGCGATCATAGTTATATTTATGATCCGAAGTTTACAAACACGGAGCACGAAGATGAACGCTTCCGTCATCTCAAGCCTTCAACTCGTCAAGAGGCTTATGCGGCAGATGTCACATATGGTACCAACAACGAATACGGCTTTGATTACCTGCGTGATAACATGGTGCGCGAAGAAGATCAGTTGAGGCAACGCGATTTGCATTTTGCGATTGTTGACGAAGTTGACTCGATTTTGATCGATGAAGCCCGCACGCCTTTAATTATTAGTGCGCCTAGCGTTACCAGCGGCACGGCTTATGCGCAATTCGCAAAAGTTGTTCGCCAACTACTCAAAGAGAAGCATTTTGAAACCGACGAAAAGCGTAAAACCGTAATTTTAACAGATGCCGGTGTCGAAAAAGTTCAAAAAATTCTTGGTATTGATAATCTGTATGGCTCTGAAAATATCCGCACGATCTACCACCTGCAGCAGGCATTGCGGGCTCACGCATTGTTTACGCGTGACAAAGATTACGTGGTGACAAAAGAGGGTGAAGTAGTCATCGTCGACGAATTTACCGGCCGCTTGCTAGCTGGACGACGCTACAATGAAGGCTTGCACCAAGCGATCGAAGCCAAAGAAGGTGTCGAAGTGCAGCAAGAAAGTATGACCTTGGCGACCATTTCGTTCCAGAACTACTTCCGCCTTTACGAAAAGCTTTCAGGCATGACCGGCACCGCTTTAACTGAAGCAGAGGAATTCCACCAGATTTATAAGCTGGATGTTGTCGAAATTCCGTCCAACCGCGGCCTAGCTCGAGTTGACCGTACAGATCGAATCTACCGCACCGAAAAAGCTAAGTTTAAGGCAATCGCGCGAGAAGTACAGACTTTACACACCAAAGGTCAGCCAGTCTTGATTGGTACAGTCTCGATCGAAAAAAACGAGGCTCTTGGCACCTTACTGGATAAAGCTAATATTCCACACCAAGTTTTAAACGCTAAAAACAATGAACGCGAGGCAAAAATCGTAGCTAGTGCAGGTGAAAAGGGTGCCGTAACGCTCGCGACAAACATTGCTGGTCGCGGCACCGATATTGTGCTGGGCGATGGCGTTAAAGAGCTTGGCGGATTGTTTGTGCTTGGTTCAGAGCGACATGAGTCACGCCGAATTGATAACCAGTTAAGAGGCCGGTCTGGCCGACAGGGCGACCCAGGCATAACTCAATTCTTCGTTAGTACCGAAGACGACCTGATGCGCATATTCGGCGGAGAAAAAATATCAGGCATCATGAATCGCCTCAATGTAGACGACGAAACCCCAATCGAGAACCGTTTGATCAGCCGAAGTCTGGAAGGCGCCCAAAAGAAAGTCGAAGGTTTCCATTTTGATCAACGTAAAAGCGTCGTGCAATACGATGATGTGATGAACCGTCACCGCAAAGCGATTTACGCTATGCGGCGTGAAATTTTGCGAGCCAGTAACATAAGCAAGCGCATTAAAATCTTGATCGATGATGAAGCGCATAACTTGGCTACGTCTGATCTTGTGACTTCAGACCAGTTCGAAGACGCTCTAAAAGAAGTTTTCCCATTTGACGAAGAGGCCTTAGACAGATTATTTGATACTGACGCTACGAAGTTCGAAGAGGTATTAAAAACCGAAGCAGCTGAATTGTACGCGGCTCGAGAAACCGCTTTTACAGCAGATATAATGCGCAAGATCGAACGAGATTTGTATCTTCAGATTCTCGATAATCTTTGGATGCAGCACCTAGAAAATATGGACCACTTGCGTGAGGGCATCCACTGGATGAGCGTTGGGCAACAAGATCCTTTAGTAGAGTATCGTCGTCGAGGGCAGCTTCTATTTGATGATATGCAAAATACTTTGCGTCATGACGTCGTGCTTCATCTTTTCCATGCACAGCCGGTTTCGCAGGAGGAATTAGATCGAGTTACCGAAACCGAATTAACTCTGGCCGCCCGCGGCTCAGTAGACAACGCTTCGCAAATAATCACTACTGATACTGAACTTAGTGAACGCGACTTTACTGATAGACGAACCGCTCAAATCGAAAGAAAGAAACAAACTACCAACATTAAAAAAGCTCGTAAAAAGGAACGCAAACGCAAAACTGCCGCTAAGCGAAGGAAAAAATAAGCCGTGCGGCATACTGTCGATGAAGTCCGCCTGAAGTCCGGAGCCCGAGGTTTATTGGTGCACGTTCCGGATGCATCCGTTATGACAGTCGACATAAATTTTCGTGCTGGTGAATACTTGGTCGATGAAGAAAAATGGGAAGTTCCACACTTGATGGAACATGTTTTGCTTGGTGCAAACGAGCTTATTCCCAGAGCTCGCGACTTTCAGGCGGAGTTAGAAAAAAACGGCGCCTACAGTAACGCGACGACAGGCGTCTACGACATTACTTATGAGGCTGAATCGGCAGATTTTGAATGGGACAGAGTCCTGGGGCTGTTGCTAACCGCAATTTCAAAACCACTGTTTTTAGCGGATGAATTTGAAGCTGAATTTGGTAACGTCCAAGAAGAAATGGCTGCCCGCAGCAATAATCACTTTCGCCGCCTAAGCCTAGAAATGAGGCGGAGCTTAGGGCTAATTGCAAAGAGTGATGCTGACAGGCTAGAGCTGATGAAAAACGTTCGACTTAAAGACGTGCGTGATCATTACAAAAAGACTCATTTCTCAAAAAACATGCGTTTTGTAGTTGCAGGTAATCTAACAAAAAGTCGTCGTCATTTATTAGTAGAAAAAATGGAAGCAATCGAGCTGCCACAAGAAGGCAAGCGATTTCAACTGCCGCATGAGTATCCCAAAAAGCTTAAAACTTCGGTCTACGTCGCAAATGACACCGTAGAAAATCTATATTTTTACATAGATACTTTTTTGAACCGCCGCATGACCGAGGCTGAAACAGACTGCTTAAGTTTGGTAAATACCATGCTTACGGAAACGCTATATTCTAAAATTTTGGGTACTGCGCGTGAACGTGGACTTGTTTATGGCATGAATTCTGGGTTGAGCTACACCCGCGATGCGAGTAACTGGTGGTTTGGCACGCAGGTGTCTGATAAAAACGCCAAAGCACTGCTTGAGATCACTGTTACAGAACTTCAAAAAATTGCTGCCGGCAATATTTCCGATACTGAAATCGAGGCAACCAAGCAATATGCTCTAGGCAGATATCATCGAAGCGGTCAGACTGTCGGTGCGACCGCCTCAGCATATGCCAGTCGATATTTTTTTGACGGGGCAATCGAGAACTATCGACAGATCCCCGAACGCATAGAGGCAGTTAACAAAAAAGGTATTGTCGATATCGGGGCAGCCATGTTCGAAGATGATGTATGGGGTTTTGGTGTGTTAGGAAATTGTGGTGAAACATTCGTACACGAGCTTCAGCAGCAAATTTCCACACTCTGGCCGAATCGCAAAAACTAATCGGACCAAACTGATATACTAAACTCAATGCAAGAGCAAAAAAGTCAAGCAAAAAGTTTGCAACAACAGATACAGAATGCCATAGTGCAGCTTAAGCTTGAAGAAGAGGGGCAACGATTATCTGAGCTGAAAAAGCGAAGTCAGGAGCCTGGCTTTTGGGATGACTCAACGGCTGCCCAGTCGACCATGCAAGAGATTGCTAAGCTTGAGGCGAGGACAAAGCCATGGCTAGAGCTCAAGCGCGACACTAAGGAAATTTGCGAACTGCTTGAGTTAAATGATGACAGCATCAAAACCGAGCTAAGTAGGCAGCTTAAGTCGGCTGAGGACCAATATAATAAGCTTAAGAACGATTTGAAGCTCAATGGTCCATACGACGATCATGATGCTATTGTTTCTATTTATGCAGGTGCTGGTGGCACGGATGCACAGGATTGGACACAAATGTTGTTCAGAATGTACAGCCGATATATCGAAAATAACAGATGGAAGGCTAGCGTTGCAGACGAATCTGCTGGTGAAGAAGCCGGTCTCAAGAGCATCACGATATCAGTAGATGGACCTAATGCTTATGGCAAACTAAAGAGCGAACATGGCGTACATCGGCTAGTGCGACTAAGTCCGTTTAATTCGGATAATTTAAGGCAGACAAGTTTTGCAAAAGTTGAAGTCATGCCAAAAATAAACAAACCCGAAGAGCTAGAAATAGACGAGAAAGACTTAAAAATTGATGTCTACCGTAGTGGTGGGCACGGCGGGCAGTCGGTTAATACGACGGACTCTGCTGTACGCATAACACATATTCCAACTGGTATCGTAGTTGCTATTCAAAATGAGCGTTCGCAACTCCAAAACCGCGAGACAGCAATGACAATCTTGCGATCGAAGCTCATCCAGTTGCAGATGGAGCAGCACGCCGAAAAAGTCAGCCAGCTAAAGGGTCCTAACCAGTCTGCGGAGTGGGGTAATCAGATACGCAGCTACGTGCTGCACCCTTACAAGCAAGTTAAAGATTTGCGCACTAAGTACGAGACAAGCGATCCTGATTCGGTGCTGGATGGTGATCTCGATAAGTTTATTGATGCCTATCTAGAAAACACGCTTAATCAGTAGCATGCTTATGCTTGCATAAGCTAAAAAATCAGCGGATAATATACTTCCCGCAAGGGAAGCTATATGATTGAACCGTTTGAACAAGAGACAAGTAAGCGATGGTCTATTGCCGGATCAGGCGTAGTGGGCGGCGCTGTGATCGAAATGCTGGCTAAAGAAGGTGTCGCCGCCCGACATGGTCTTAATCCTGACCCTGATTTTGTATTAAGAACTGATGGTTGGCATCGAGGTGGACGCGAAGGTCACCTGACGGGCATTGAGCCGACGGAGCTGCCACCCGACACAGATGTCCTATTTGTCGCGACAGCACCCACAGTGGATGATGAGCCCACCTATTCCTTAATAAAAAGACAACTCGGTCAGGAAAAAACAGTTATTACCGCCGAAAAAACATCACTAGCAGAGAACTTTTCTGAATTAACATCTTTACCCGGCCAGCTGGGCTATTGGGCCACCGTTGGTGGTGGGGCCCGGTTAATCCCTAGCCTTGAGCTGTTCACACTTGACCCAGAAAATGTCCGCGAAATACATATTGCTCCTAACGCGACTCTGACATTTATATTTGGCATGGTCCAAAAGGGCAGTACGCTCGTCGAAGCGGTTGAGCTTGCAGAAAAAGCCGGCCTTGTCGAGCCAGGTGATTTTGGTCTGACCGACGAGCTGCACATTATACAGAAAGAAGCTAAGCTTGATGTGCCCAGAAAGATATCCATTTTATGGAATACGATTTTCCCGCATTTAGAGCCTATGCCAGCAGATGCGCTACCAACTGAGTTGGACAATGACGAAACACTTGAAGCAATTCGACGTGTGCGAAGCTATAGATATTTGGTTTCATTATACCCTGAGACAGAAGCAGCGCTCGCCAAAAAAGGTAACAAGGGTCGGATAGGTGGCTTTAAACGCTACCATGCTGGCTGGATAGCAATTGGAGGTTTCCAGAGAGTTGATAAATCGACACTACAAAGAAACTTTCGAAATAGTCGCGGCCCACAGGGCGGTTACTATATAAGGCTAGGCGCTGAAGGAGAGCAAGAAGACGATGGCGTATACGGATCGATTGGTGTTTCTGCCGGCGCTCGAGCAACAGCTACTGCAATGCTTGATAACCTTATTCATATTAGGCGGTCTCTCGGTCAACTGCCTTAATGCTATAATAGTCCTAATGATTTTGCTCGATAGAGTATCCAAAAAATATCCTAAGTCAGAGGGCACGGCGATTGATCGCATTAGTCTGCATGTCGATCCTAAGGAGTTTGTGATCGTCGTGGGTCAGAGCGGTGCTGGTAAGACAACTCTTTTAAGACTTTTAACGCGAGAAGAGCGGCCCACATCCGGCAAAATAATTGTTGGCGGAATTGATTACGACAAACTGGCTGACAAAGACATTCCAATGCTGCGACGGAAAATTGGCGTAGTATTTCAAGACTTCAAGCTCCTGCCAAACAAGACTGTATTTGAAAACATCGCGTTCGCGCTTGAAATCGTCGGCATAAGCAATCGGGAGATCAAACATACCGTGCCTAAGGTGCTTGATATCGTAAATCTTAAAGGCAAAGAAAACCGTATGCCGCGCGAACTTTCCGGCGGTGAAAGACAGAGAGTTGCTATCGCGAGGGCAATCGTCAGGCAGCCACGAATATTAATTGCTGACGAGCCGACGGGCAACCTTGACCCTAAGCACGCTTGGGATGTAATTAAAGTTTTAGAAAAGATTAACCGATACGGCACAACTGTGCTGCTGACCACGCATAACCAAGATATAGTAAACCGGCTAAAAAGACGGGTAATTACCATCGAGAGCGGTAAAATAGCCAGCGACCGAGCTAACGCGACGTATAAGATATGAAAAGACGATTAATTACATTCTGGAGAATTCTCCACACTGGCATAGTGAATTTTATGCGCAATGTCAGTTTGGCAGTGGCGGCCATGGCAGTCATGTCAGTGACACTCACGATCGTTCTATTCTCAGTGATTGCCAATGCTACATTTGAAAACACTATTAAAGACATCACTGCCAAAATCAGCGTATCTGCTTATCTGCAAGATTCAACCACCGAAGGACAAGCCAAAGTAATGGTCACGAATCTCAAAAAATTGCCAAATGTTAGCAAGGTCGTATATCTAAATAAACAGCAGGCAACTCAAGCTTACATCGACCAAAACAAGACCAACAAAGATTTGGTTACGGCCGTCATCCAGGCTGATAACCCGATTCCAGCAACTATACAGGTATATCCCACAGACTTAGACGAAGTGCCGGCGATCAAAGATTTCCTAGTAAAACCAGAGTATAAAAAGCTCCAAACATCAGACTCGCCTTCATATAACGACACACGCAAAGAGGCGATCGATAACATTGCTCACGCCACTAATGTGCTTCGCAAGATAGGTGTCATTGGCGTGATTGTTTTTGCCATGACCTGTGTGCTGACAATCTTCAATACTATACAGATGGCAATATTTAACCGTCGAGATGAGATCACGATTATGCGTCTACTCGGAGCAAGTACAAGTTATATCCGTGGGCCATTTGTAGTCGAAAGCGCCATCTACGGCTTACTGTCGGCCGTGTTCTCGATTGTAATTGTTAATTCTGCCTTTTTGGCCTCGAGTGGGGCGCTGCAAGCCAGCAGCCTCGGACTGCTGGATATAAACTACGCCAACGAGTTTTTTAATGACCATTTCTTCCAGCTTTTGGGATTACAAGTCGCAATTGGTATAATAATTGGTGCTGGTTCTTCAATAATAGCGACCCGCCGGTATCTCAAATTTAAAGTAAAATAAGTCAAAATAATAGCAGATAGCCTCGAGGGGCTTGAAAGGGTATGTTATAATTATTTCTAGGTTAAAAAAACCAAAAAAAATGTCAACAAAACAGTTACCAAATCAGTTCTATAGATTGCGTTCGATTCTTTGCGCTTTGGTTTTAGTGGGCTTGATTGGGGCTGCAGCTGCTGCTCATGCTGATCAATATGACGCACAGATAAATGCCTTGCGCGAGCAAAACGCTCAAGCTCAAGGTGTATTAAACGGATTGTCTTCTCAAGCCAGTAGCTACCAAGATACCATCTCCAAACTCCAGACTGAGATCAATGCCGTCCAGACACAAATTAATGCCAACGAGGCGCAGCAAGCCTTGTTGCAGCAGCAGATTGTCGAAGCTCAAAATAATATAAAGCTTCATAAAAAATATCTAGGCCAAGATATTAAAGCCATGTATGTCGATGGCTCACTGTCTACAATTGAAGAACTAGCAACCAGCAAAAGCCTGAGTGATTATGTTGATAAAGAAGAGTACCGGATTGCTGCACAAAATAAGATCAATAAGACTATCAAGCAAATCGCTGCCTTACAAACCGAGCTGCAAAAGAAAAAGAGTGAGCTAGATGCTCTGGTTGATTCGCAAAAAGCCCAGCAATCCCAGCTTGCCAGCGCTCAAGCCCAACAAAAGGAGCTGTTGTCATACAACCAAGGTCAGCAAGCTGCCTATAATTCACAAATCAGTTCTAACACCAGCAAGATTGGCGAGTTGCGCCGCGCGCAGATAGCTGCCAACAGTCGGTTCACCGGAGGCCCAGCCGGCAGCGGTCCAGCCTGTGGTGGCGGCTATCCAGCTATGTGGTGTGAGATTCCTCAAGATTCTGTTATCGATGCTTGGGGCATGTATAACCGCGAGTGTGTTAGCTACACGGCCTTTAAAGTCCACCAAGATTATTTGGCTGGACGCAACAGCCGCGACATGCCTTACTGGGGTGGTATCGGCAATGCCAACCAGTGGGATGACAACGCCTACGCCTACGGCATACCTGTCGACAATAACCCCACGCCTGGCGCGATCGCCGTCAGCAACTCCGGTTTTTATGGCCACGTCATGTACGTCGAAAGCGTCAACGGCGATGGCACGTTTAATCTCAGTCAATACAATGCATCACTTGATGGTCGCTATTCGACACGCAGCAATGTCAGTCGAGCCGGCTTGGTATTCATCCACTTCTAAGACAACGTTCAAGCTGGTATAATTAAGCTTAATGAGGCTAAAACCAAAAAGTGGGCGAAGCGTACTAAAATCGATGGGGAATATTTTGATTCTACTGGCCATTTTTATGGTCGGAGTCAATGTGGGCAATGGTCGGATTGATTTCCATAAAGGTAACAGCAGCAATAAACAGCTCCCGTCCAGCCTTGATTACAGTTCGGTAAATCAGGTCTATCAATCACTTAAAGAGAATTACGACGGCAAATTAACCGAAGACCAGCTGATAAATGGTTTAAAGCACGGCTTGGCAACCTCGACTAAAGACCCTTACACGACATATTTTACCCCTAAAGAAGCCAAGGAATTTACGGATGATTTAAATGATACTTTTAGCGGAATCGGCGCTCAGCTCGGTCTCGATAAGGATGGAAATCTTGAAGTAATCGCTCCGATCGACGGCTTGCCGGCTGACAAAGCCGGCCTTAAAGCCAAAGACATAATTGTCACGATTAACGGCACAGACACTAGTGGAATGGCGATTGATGAAGCTGTCAATAAGATCCGCGGGCCGAGCGGCAGTGAAGTCAAATTACAGGTAGTTCGCAATAAAACTCAGCCACTTGATTTCAAAATTACTCGTCAAAACATCGATCTACCGAGCGTAAAAACTAAAACGTTGGCCAACGGCACAATAGGCTATATCCAAATTACCAGCTTTGCAGATGACACGGCCGAACTTGTCCAAAAAGCCGCGACAGATTTTAAGGCGCAGGGAGTTAAGGGCATAATTCTTGATCTAAGAGATAACCCCGGAGGACTGCTGGATTCGTCTGTAAAGGTTTCTAGTCTGTGGCTTAAGGATGGTACAAAAATCCTTGATCAAAAAGAGGGCAAAACAGTAACCGATACCGAGGTTTCAAGTGGTGCAAACACTCTACAAGGCATCCCAACAGTCATTTTGATAAACGGTGGTAGTGCCTCGGCCAGCGAAATAACAGCCGGCGCGCTACATGACAATAAAGCCGCCTACATAATTGGAGAAAAGAGCTACGGTAAGGGCGTTGTGCAGCAACTAATCAATTTCCGCGACGGTTCGCAGCTTAAAGTCACCGTAGCCAGCTGGTACCGACCTAACGGGCAAAACATCAATCACAAAGGTATCACTCCTGATAAAGTCGTTAAACTCACTGATGAACAGGCACAGGCAGGCACCGACACTCAGCTAGACGCAGCACTAGCGTATTTAAAAACCAAGCAATAGGCAGTACAAACACAGCCTCTCAATATGATATTGCTTATAATGCGCATATATGCTATAATAGGTTAATATGTCTGGTGAAGTTACTTTAGTTGAAAAAGCGACAATGGCGACTGCTGCTGAGCTAGCCGAGCGTTTTGCTGATCCTTCAACATCCCAAGTTTACAGGCTGAGTCAAGCGGCAAGGCTTCTGCACAGTAGCAGGATGCCGGTTGTGCACGCTGGATTAGACATGGGGCTCTTACGGCAGCCTGATACTTATAACCTACACGCTAGTGCCGTGGAAATGCAGGGCGAAATTTTCGACCGCTCAGAGCTAATGGAACTCAATGAACATGCTTTTGTAAGGACTGTTTGGGGCAGAGAATTAAGTAAACGTTGGGGTATAACTCAAGTTGAGCTCGTAGAAGTTGCCCAGCAAGCTGACATAGAACCAGTGATTCGGCAAAGCATAGGTAACGACTCGGGCAAATCATACTTTGGATACTTTGATTTTGATCAAATTACCGAACTGGAAGCAGTGCTTCGACGCAAAAAAATGTTTAAAGGGAAAAGCGCAGCCAAAAAAATTATCACCAATCTCGGACTAGATTTCTAGCTTTACGAATTATTCTTGCCAACCTGGGGCAAATACTGTAGCATAAGATGTTTAAGAGAGGTGTGAAAAGTGGCTGCCAAAGCGACTAAGTATGTGTTTGTTACAGGAGGCGTGCTTTCCGGATTAGGAAAGGGTATCACCGCCGCCTCAATTGGCAACCTCCTCAAAGCCCGCGGCCTGCGGGTCAATCTCCAAAAATGCGACCCTTATCTCAATGTTGATGCCGG
>ERZ724505.84-NODE-84-length-56302-cov-9.876189_pt1 | contig 56302 bp, 57 predicted proteins | sample MGYA00376038_ERZ724505 | MGnify/ENA primary metagenome ERZ724505 (study PRJEB28724, sample SAMN07190884) | wastewater metagenome | isolation source: effluent of sewage treatment plant in Hong Hong | place: Hong Kong | collected 2016-03-17 ... | reverse complement strand
TAGGAAAGGTTGTTTTTCTTAAATCCAAATCTGTAATGTGGCAAAAAGAGCAAATAATCAACTACGTCATTAACAACCATATGGGTGACGAAGTCACCTTTGCTTGGATTGACTGCGATGTCCTTTTTAAAGATGGTAACTGGATAAAAAGGGCTGAAGATAAATTAGAAGAGGCCGACATTATTCAACTCTTTAAGAGAGTTTTCTTGCTAAATAAGGGCCAAACAGAATATGGAGGCGAGCGCAACATGTTCTTCCAAGGGGTTGTATGGCAATATAAAACTTACAAAAATTGGTTAAGTAGGAGAATTAGTAAAGAATTGCCCTTCTCTCATCCCGGCTTTGCGTGGGCTGCCCGAAAAGATGCTTTGCCAAATGGCCTCTATCCTTTCAGTGTAACTGGCAGCGGGGACACTCTTATGATAGACTCCATTTTGGATTCTTGGGATATACACTCTTATTCTCGTAAATTTACTGAGCATATGAGACTAAGTATTAATGAGTGGATTAAGGGAATTGGCCCAATAAAATTAGACTATATTCCAGAGGATATCTATCACCTTTGGCACGGTTCTATCAAGAATAGAGCATATACTACGAGGCACAACATGCTTGTGGACTATGATTTTAATCCCTTCAAAGATGTGACCATCAAGGGCGATGTTTTAGAGTGGAGTTCCCACAAGGTGGAATTACATGATGCTATTAAAGCGTATTTTTTAAGTAGGAATGAAGATGAAGATATATAAGAGTACAGCAATAATTGTGGCTATGTGTGCAGCCTTCTCGGGCTTACATACTAAGGATTATAATATGGTATTTAATTCTTTGTTTTTCTCAATGATTATGATTGAGATTTTTAATATTAAAGACTCTATTAAGAATATTGGGCCATGGTACTAAGAAATAACGCTAAACCAATATTTATACATAATAAATTATTTAATACACGAGCTGCTGCAAAAAGATATATTCAATATATTGTAAAAAATGAAAAATTAAATCAACCAATTTCAGACGAAAATAAAGAATTTGTTAATGCCATATTAGAATATCATCCATATTGTAAAGATAAAATTGGATGTGGCGTGGAATATATTTTTGTAAGAATTAATCCAGAATACGGACGCAACAGAGAATTTTGTATAAAAAGAATAGACGGATCAATTGAAGATTTTAGTTGGCATTATTCAATAAAAGAAAATTACGAAGAAAGAAATGAAAATGCGTAGAAGATCATTTTTGGGGGCCGTATTGTCGTCTATACCACTACTTCAGGCCCAAGCGGGTCTTATTTGGATCGGTGATAACTATGTTAGAGATCCATTTGTTAAAATCTATACAAGTCAAGACAAAATTGTAAAATATAAAAATCACATCTTTGAACAAAAGGGCAATAATATTATTCATTCTATTGCAGATAACCCAAAAGCTTTTAATATTTATATACCTCTTACTACAAAGTTTAATAGTCGAACAAAAGGTCTTATGATTCAAGCGATGGAAAAATCTAAAAAAGATTTATATTATTTTGAATTAATTAGCGATAGTGACAATAGTAAAAGAAATTTTTATATTACTTCTAATTGTAACAGTTTTTCAGGGTATAAAGTATAAAGAAAGAATTTAATGTTCAATGCAAAAATCTTAGCAGATAGTACTAGCTTTGGAGTCTGTGACCATACGAGTAGAATTATTACTGCCCAACTTACTTTCCCAAGATGTATTTTGGCCGAATTTAATACGCACAAAAGTATTGCCAGAAACGCGGCCAGTTCGCGGGCGATTCCAATTTCAAAAATGATGAAGGATGTAGAAGATAATCCTTTTGTTCCTATTCACTGGGGTAAAAATCAAAAGGGTATGCAGGCAAACGAAGTACTTGGCGATTTAGAAGCATCAGTATGTGAGGGGCTTTGGTTACAACAAAGAAATAGTGCCTTAGAGTGTGTTAGCATGCTTTCAGCCCAAGGTCTTCATAAGCAGATTGCTAATAGACTTCTTGAACCTTGGATGTGGGTAACAGTAATAGCCACAGGAAATATGTCAGCGTGGAACAACTTTTTAGCCCTTAGGGCCCATAAGGACGCTGAACCGCATATGCAAAAAATTGCCTATATGCTAAAAGATCATATTGTTAAGTCTCAAACAACAAATCTCGCGGTAGGTGAATGGCACCTTCCATTATTTGGATTTCCGGGCGATGAAAATTTAAATCCCGAAGATAAGATTAAAGTTTGTGTGGGTCGAGTGGCAAGAGTATCATATTTGACACATGATGGTTTAAGAGATCCTAATGCCGACATTGAATTACATGATCGATTAATAAATAGCGGGCATTTTTCTCCAACAGAGCATGTGGCGATGGCATCGGTCGAAGTTAACAAGGGTGGCAATTTGGGGCCGGGATGGACCCAATATAGAAAAACTTTAAGTGGGGAATATAAGAGCGAATGTTTAAATTAATCACTCACCCAAATAACATAATCTTTATAAACCAATTTACAGAAGAAATAATTCGTGATCAATTTGATTGCGGAATTTTTACTAATCTGAACGGAATAGAAGTAATTACAGATTCGACCGTGCCAGAATTTGTTAAAAGTAAGACAGAATTCGAAGAAAATCGCCCTGACAAATTCATTTCTTATAGCACACATAACCCAAAAGATTGGGAAATTTATTTTGGCTTTGTTAAACCAGTGATGGTAAGACAATATATAGTGTTTGAAGATAGCTCCGCATATGCATATGCTAAACCACATCCTATAAGGGTATTTTAAATGACAACACCGTTGACAAAAATTGAAAATGGAATATTAAATGCTGACTGGGAACTTGTTTGCGAAGGATTTAATAAACTTACTGGTAAAAAGTTAGATCCGCCCAAACCAATTACTATGACATTAGAATCTACTTTTAATCCACAAAGTGCTTCAAAAAAAGAACTTTATAATTGGCTACTTTATTATGTTCCGCTAGAACCTATTAAAAACTATTCAATAGCAGAACTTAAAGAAATGGTGGGCGTTTATCAGTTGGCTGAAGAAGCAGAACCTGTTGTAAAAAAGGATAATGGTTATATCAATCCGGATTTACGAGGTGGCCCATTAACTACTGTTAAATTACCGGACGGGGCAGCTTTTATGGACGGTTTCCGATATACGTCTGGCAAAAAGAAGCTGTTGCCAATTGACACACAAAAGGTTGTAGCTACCCTCGATCCACAGTTGAAAAATGTGGGCGATCCAACCAATGAATATACACCCAGAGAAGCACCAAAGAAAACTAAGCTAAAATGTTTGAAATGCTCAAAAAGGTTTGAGGGATATGCCCATTTGGGCGTAGAAGTGGATGGGGAATTGAAGGCTCTTTGTCCAGTATGTGCAGAAAGTATCTAAATAATGGCAAAACACTTCCAACAACAATCTAACGTTTTCGAAGAGAATCTTATTCTTAGTGGTATAGCTAAGTTTGGACGAGACGCTTATGCAGATTGCTGTGACATTATTAAGGGCGATACCTTTAATGATTATCTTAAACAAGTAGTTTTTGGGGCGATGGGAGCAGCTTTCAGTGAGGGCGTTCCCATTAACATTACATCAGTCTTTCAAAGGACGGGTTTATCAGATGATAGATATGCCGATGTTAAGAGCATTCTTACAAATGATTGCTTCGACATCAAAGATATTAGGCCCGCCGCCCTTAAATTAAGAAAACAGCGCCTTAAAGAAGATGCTATCAATATACATAGAAAATGTATAGATGATTTAGATAAGATTGACGTTTCTGAACCTACATCTAAAATTATTGCGTGCGGTGAAAACGCCCTAGCCTCTTTAATTGATAAAGCTTCTTTTGTTGACAATAGTAGTCCAATTAGAGTTAAAGATGTTGTAAGAGGAATGGTTAACGAGTGGATGGAATCTCCAACTCAAAATGTTGGATTACCCTTACCTTGGCCAAAATTTAATGCTTCTATTGGCGGTGGATTAAGAAGTGGCGTTCATTTAGTAGGTGCTCGCCTTAAAGCTTTGCGACATGGATCTAAAGTTTATACAAAAAATGGCCCAATTTTAATTGAAAATGTAAAAGTTGGAGACATTATAAAACATCCATTTAAAGGCGATACAAAAGTTACAGCTATTTATCCTCATAAAAATAAAGATATATATAGGGTTCATTTTAGAGATGGTGATTTTGTAGATTGTTGTGAAGATCATTTGTGGCATGTTTATAAAAGATATCCGTATGGAAATTCAAAGGAGTATCTTAAAACTACTAAAGAGTTAATTGGCGATTTAAAAATTGGAAATAAGCAAGAGTATAAATGGGATATTCCATTGCCATTACCAATAGAATTTGATCATAAAAATGTGCCAATAGACCCTTATGCTTTAGGGGTTTTGTTGGGGGATGGCTCAGTATCAAATAATACTTGTGTATATCATACCGCAGATGACGAAATTCACCAATATATGTTAAATTATGCAACTAGTATTGGATGTGCTGTAAAAATAGATAGTAATAGGCCAGATAATAAAGTTGTATCATATAGAATAAATACTTTTCAAAATAAATTAAGAGAGAGCGGTATTTGGGGTAAAAATTGTTATGTTAAAAGTATACCCAAAAATTATATTTATAATTCTAAAGAAGTTAGACTGGCGGTTTTAGCTGGATTAATGGACACAGACGGAACATGTGTAATAGATTCAAGGTCGCATCAAAGTAGAAGTGTATATTCATCTGTATCTCATCAATTGTGTTTAGATTTAAAGGAAATTGTTCAATCATTAGGTGGATTGTGTTCAATTAATAATCATACAAGCTCTTGTAATGGAAAAATATTTCATTCATATCAATGTGAAGTTAGACTTCCCGATGGAATAAATCCATTTCGATTAAAAAGAAAAGCAAATAGATTTACAGATAGGGTTATTGGTAAACTAAAAAGAACAATTGTTAAGATTGAAAAAGTGGGAGTAGATAATGCAACTTGTATATCATTGTCTGAAAACGATGGTTTATTTATGACAGATAACTATGTCGTTACTCATAACACTGGAAAGACCAGTATCGGACTTATGACAGCTATTCATGCGGCAACATTCGGTATTCCAACGCTTATCTTGGATACAGAAATGATGATTAAGGATGTTCTTCCACGTATTATCGCCAATATGTCTGAAGTTGAAATTAATACAATTGAAAGAGGATTGTTCGCTAAGGATGAATTTAAAAAGAAATGTATTTTCAAAACCGTAGAAGCTTTAGAGAAAATGAATATTGACCATAGAAATGTGGCCGATTATGACTTTGATGATATTATCTCTGTAATACGGCGGTGGATTTACACTGATGTTGGATTAAGAGATGATGGTACGGCAAATCCAATGTTGGTCATCTTTGACTATTTTAAAGTTATGACAGCCAAAGAACTTATGAATTGTAATGAGGCACAAGCCCTTGGTTTCCAAATCAGCAAACTTGTCGGATTTAGTAAGAAGTTCAATTTCCCCTGTCTTTCTTTTTGTCAACTTAATAGGGATGGTATAGCCAGAGAGGACAGTGCAGCGGTTGGTAATTCTGATAAACTGGCCCAATTGGGTAACTCCCTCAGCATCTTTAAAAAGAAGACAGAAGCAGAGATGGCCAAAGACGGGCCCGAAAATGGTAATAGGAAATTGATTACAACAGATTCCAGATATGGTGGAGAGGTAGATTTTACTTCTCAATATATTAGTATGCAAATGAAGAAAGAATCGTGTATTTTAACAGAGTGTAATTTTGAAAATGCGAAGGATAAAGAATTATGAGTAAATGCGAATTATGTGGCGAAGATATGCCAACTGGAGAAGAAGTATTTAAATATCATGGATACAGTGGACCTTGTCCTTTACCTATTGTAACTAATTGGAAATATTATAAACGAAAAGGTCACTCAGAAATGCGCCCCTATATTATAGGAGAAGACATTTCTCATGTTAGTATAAGTGAAGCGGACAAAATGAATAATAGCCCAAAAGAAGGCGATATGATAGCCAGAAATCCTAAAAATCACGATGACCAATGGTTAGTTGCTAAAAAATATTTTGATGACAACTTAGAATTAATTTAATAAATAGGATAAGGATTTATGGGCGGTCGTAGTTCAAATAATCTTCTTAATTTACAAAAAAAGGCACTTAATAGGGTAGAGCCATTACTTGATGCCTTAAAAATAGAATGGGTTCAACGACATAATGATTATATAAATATTATTTGTCCAGTTCATGGCAGTACCGACTTAGGATCTTCTTGTATCTATTTAAGTAATGGGGCCTATAAGTGCTGGTCTCGTGGATGCGATGAACGTATAGGGTCCAACTTTATACATCTGATTAAGTGGGTGCTATCTGAAGACGAACTAGAGGCCACATGGAGTGACGTAAGTCACTTTGTTAATGGTGAAGCCTTTGAAGTAAAAGAAAGAGTTTATCAAGAAAAAATAGACAATGAACCAATCCCCTTAATGGACCCCCTTAAATACCCCATGGTGACAATCCCTTCAATTTATTACATTGATAGGGGATTTTCGCCCGAAATATTGATTAAGTATGGAGTGGGTGATGCGGTGCAATTCCCTTTCACTTATCGCAGCTTAGTGCCCATCAAAACTGAGGGCGGGGCCCTTATGGGATTTAGTGGGCGATCCCAGCATAAAATTTGCAAAAAGTGCGACTTCTATCATTCCAAATATGAAAGTTGCATTGCAAAAGATTACAAATATGCCCATATGTACAAAAAATGGTTTCATAGTTCTGGCCTTAAAAAGATGAGGACACTTTATGGAATTGATCTTGTGGGTCATACCACTAAAATAGCGATTGTAGAGGGGCCCTCATGTGTCTGGGCATTGGCCGAACTTGGAATTCCTGCGGGAGCCGTGCTTGGTAAATCCTTTTCTAAAGAACAAGCTGCTATTCTTAAACGTAAGGGCGTTACTCATATCTTTTTACTTGCAGACGAAGATGAGGGCGGTAAAGAGTTTAAAGCAAAATTTATTGAGAATTGGCATACAGTATTTAATATTGTGGTAACTAAGTTGCCCCAAAAAGATATCAGTGATATGAGCGATGAAGAATTAAAGGAAGTTAAAAGAAAGTGGGATAAGATATGACTTCACGAGACTTTGCGTATTGGCTACAGGGCCTTTTTGAACTTACAGAAACTAAAACATTAGACGAAAAACAGACCGACCTAATTAAACGCCACTTAAATTTGGTTTTTAAGCACGAAATTGACCCTTCTATGGGCGATGAAAAGCATCAGGCGGAACTTAATAAAATACATAACAAGCTACAATGGGGCGGTATTGATTCAAATGGTAATACAATGAGATGTTAAATAAATAAAGGATAAACTATGAGATATATTATACACATAAATCCCGGAGAAATTTATAATAATTTAGAAGTACTGTCGTTTAGTCACAAAACAAAAAAAGCTAAATTCTGGAATGCAAAGTGTTTCTGTGGAAATATATTTATAGATACTACATATAATATAGTAAAAACAAGAAAAAGTTGTGGATGCTTAAAAACTAAAACCGCAAATTATGCAGCGGAGTGTTCTAAAAAATGGAAAAATCGAAAAGACCATAATGATTTATATGTTATATGGACTAATATGAAAAGAAGATGTTTAAATATTAATAGTGAAAAATATTATAGATATGGGGAAAGAGGTATATCTATTTATGAAAAATGGATAAAAGATTTTGATAATTTTTCTTCTTATATATTATCTACGATAGGGGATAGGCCATCTAAAAAACACTCTTTAGACAGAATAGATAATAACAAAAATTATGAACCCGGAAATTTAAAATGGTCTACTAATGAAGAACAAATTAGAAATAGTAGTCAAGCCAAATTAAATATTAAAAAAATAGAAGAAATTAAAAAATCTAAAGAAACAGCTAAAAATTTGGCTGAAAAATACAATGTCTGTAGATCTACAATATATAGGGTAAAATCTGGGAGGCTTTGGAAATGAAACAGTTAATTATAACATACGGGGCCAAGCAGAGCGGTAAAACAACCTCCACTACTGCTATTTATGGTTACTATCTAACTTCGTTAGGAGTAACACCAAATGCCCACTTTGATGATAGTGGGCGGATGTCAATTGTCTATAATAAGAAAACAAATGAGGGCATCTATTATGATATTGACGATAATTCGCCCGAAATAATTGACTTTAATAAAAAGAATGTTTGGGGTCATGTTAAGCATGAGAGCTTTGCAACGGCCCTAAAAGATTCTATTGTGGCCCTATTCGGTATTAAACGTGAACACATTTACGGCACAGATGATGATAAAAACAGATCTACCCATATTGAGTGGAAAAATGTGTTGCCATTCTTATCAGAAACTAGACGAGAGAAGAATAAGCACAAATCTGGCACCAACCTCACAATTAGAGAACTTTGTCAAGTTTTTGGCACAGACATGTGCAGAGTAATAGATGAAGATTGTCATCTTAGGTCGGCAGTAAACAAGCTTATCGAATATGGATCTGATATCTCATTGATTCCAGATGGAAGGTTCTCCAATGAATTTTTCTACTTTGATAAGCCTGAAGCGAAGCAATTATTGGGTGACACTAAGGTATGGAGAATTAAATTACTGAGAAATTCTCATCCAGACAATCCTCCGGGTGAACAAGGGCTTCCAGAGGTAGACGAAAGTCTATATGACCTAGTAGTTGATAATAGAAATATTGGCGTTCTTGAAAAGAATGAAATTATAATTAACTTTTTAATTGATAGGGGCGTTTTGTCAAGGGCGTCTGTAGAAAGAACTTAGTATGAGATTTGAATTGGGCGAACGAGAAAGTAAGTTGGCCAGAGAATTTATGGACAAGAAAAGACTTGAATATACTGGGGCGATTGGTGGACAATTCACCTACGAATTTACCCCTACTTCTCTTGGTCTTGGATGTGCAATAATTGATAATGTATCAAAAGAAAGATGTGACCTAACAGATTATGAAAGTTGGTAAATGTTAGTGCCTTTTTTACGAAGTTCTTTGCTTGGAAATTGGGAATTGTGTCAAACACAATGTATTCTAACCTATGGATTAGGTATGGAAAATAGAGCAGGGGCAGCAGCCTCTATGGGTTCGTGTGTTCATAAAATGATGGAACTTAGAGCTTTAGCCTCAATGGCTAAGAAAAATGGCCAATCATCTTTTAACTATGAAGACTGGGGTGTATTGGAAGTAGATTGGGCAATTGATTTAGATCAAACAATAGAAAGATGTCACGCCAATCAACTTATTTTAGATAATCATGTTAACCCTGAAAAAATAATAAAAAGTAAAATATTAGATTGGGCAAAAAGGGCGATAGAAGACTATCCTCAATATGATCCAATTAATTTAAATATAATGTCTGTTGAACAATATTTCGATTTAGAAATAAAAGAAGATTGGGCAAAATATTCACAAGAAATAAACGGGGAATTATATGAGGGCTATTTAAGAATTAAAGGCACTATAGACTGTCTAATCGCCCATAACGATGATATTATAGAAGTTTTTGATTTTAAAAGTGGCTCCAGAAAAAACTTTGCTACGGGCGAAATAAAAACATTAGAATATTTAAGAAAAGATAAACAATTATTGTTTTATCTTTATGCTCTAAATAAGTTATTTCCAAATAAAAATTTCATTATGACATTGTATTTTATCAACGACGGAGGTATTTATTCTGTCCATGGCGACGATGAAATGCTTGAAGACGCGTCTGAAATGATAAAAAAAACTTATAAAGAAATTTTAAATACTAAATTGCCATCAGTTTTAGATCCAAAAAGATCAGATTTTAGATGTAGACACTGTTGTAAATATAGCAAAACAGATTCTTACACAAGAGGATTGTCTGTTTGTGAATTTATGCAAAACAAATTTAAAACTATTGGTGTAGACAAAACCGTGGAAAAATATGGAAATATTAAAAGCATTATGTCTTACGGCAGTGGAGGAGGTAAAATTAAAGATGAATAAATGGTCAGAAGAACAATTGCAATTTTTGAAAGAAAATTGTCATAAAATAACTATTAAACAATTAATGAAAACTATAAACAAAAGTAGACAATTAATTGTCAAAAAAATTAAAGAATTAAATTTAAAACAATTTAAATATAAAACAACTCATAATCTTTCTAAAAATAAATATTATATTCTATGGAGGAATGTAAGATCTAGATGTTATAATAAAAAAGATATATGTTATAATACCTATGGTGGTCGTGGTATTTATATGTACCAAGACTGGATAAATAATCCACTATTATTTATAAATTACATAAAAGAAACCTTAGGAGAAAAACCAAAGAATTTTTCTTTAGATAGAATTAATAATAATGAGGGCTATATACCAAATAATTTAAAATGGTCTTCTTGCACAGATCAATGTAGAAATAGTTCTATGACAAAGCTTACATTAGAATCTGTAAACTTAATTAGAGAACAAGGTAACAATTTTACAAAAACAGAATTATCTAAAAAATACAATGTTTCTCTAGCTCAAATTTCTAGAATAATTAATAATAAATCTTGGGTGATTAATGAATAGCAATAACAAGTTAAATATAAGAACAAGATGGGGTAAATTTATATCATGGGGTATGACCTTAGATGTAAATCTTGATCCATTTGATGAATCTACTGAATATAATAACTATCTAAGACAAAAAGGTGTAAGATATTGTAGATTTCCAGAAAGTTTAGTATTAACGCTCGAATTTGAAAAAAATAGTATTAGATTTGTTGTCGAGTATGAAGCCCGAAATTCTTCAGATCAAGATGTATTATTGATTCAATCCAAACTAATTAAGTGTTTACAACAAGCATCTAGAACAACCAAATGGGGCGGATATCCAAAAAGTTTTATGGTAGGCGAAATTAAATTTCAATTAAGATCAATAGCAACTGGAGAGGCTAAATTATAATGGAGTTTATTCACACCCATTTACACAGTTGCTTTTCTTGGGATTGTGCGTCGAAAATAGAAAAAATTATAAAACACCTACAAGAAAACAAGTCTACAGCCTGCGCTATTACTGACCACGGAAATATGAGTGGCGTTATTAAATTTCAAAAACAGTGCAAAGATGCTGGTATTAAACCTATCTTGGGCATTGAGGCTTATATTTGCGCCAACCAAATGTCCGCAACAGAGAAATCGCCCACAAACAGACGTTTGAACCACGTTGTTTTGTTGGCCAAAAATAAAATTGGATATAGTAATCTTCTTAAACTTGTTTACTTATCTAATAAACCAGAAAATTATTATTATAAGCCTCGTATCGACGAAGAAACTTTATTCAACAATGCCGAAGGCTTAATAGTTTTAAATGGGCACTTCGACACTTCTATCTTTGATTGCCTCATTTTTAATATGGACGCCCTTAAAAATTGCGAGACAGTAGAAGAAGGGCGAGATTATCTTTTCCCCAACTATAAAGAAAAAGTACTTGAAATAGCAAATAGATATAGGGCGGTTTTTGGTAATGATTTTTATATTGAATGCCAACTATTTGATAAAAATGATATAGTACAACAGGTTACAGGAACAGCCCTTTTCGAGTTTGCCAAAGAATACGGGTTTAATGCTGTAGGCACAGGTGATCCTCATTATATAAATCCAAGTGATAGTGCCGCCCATAAAACCTTTGTGGCGATTAAAACAAATTCTAAAGTTAAAGATTTAGCCGATATAGGATACTTTAATAGTGGTAAATATTGCATTTTTAATACCGACGAAGCAAAGCTTTGTTATCCAGAACAATTAATTCTGGCCACTCAGGAAATTGCCAACAAAGTTGAATACTATGAAATTACGGGCCCCCAAAGAGTTCCATCATTCACTCCAGCCAAAGAAGAGTCTCTTAAAATGGTAAAAGATTGTGTTTATAAGAGACTTACAGAAATTGGAAAAGATAATAATCAAGAATATTTGGAAAGAGTAAAATACGAACTAGAAATGACAGAGAAGGGCGACCTTCAGGACTACTTCTTAATTGTAAAAGATTATCTTGATTGGGCCCGATCTAAGGGCATCCTAACTGGCTGCGGAAGGGGGAGCGTTGGGGGCGCTTTAATAGCATTTTTACAAAGAATTACTTCAATTGACTCAATTAAATATGATCTTATGTGGGACCGATTCATGGGCCCAGATCGTATTGAAAACAAGGTATTGCCAGACATTGACTCTGATTTTCAAGCATCTCGTCGTCATGAAGTAGTAGAATATATAAGAAATAAATATGGTGCCGATAAAGTTTGTGGGGTAGTTACATTCGGAATTCTTCAGGGCAAATCTGCTATTAAAGCTGTATTGTCAGCTTGGGGTATTTTAGACCATAAGCAACAAAAAGATATTTCTGATCGCATTCAGTCAAAGGATAAAATTTCAGATAAACTAGCTGATTTTAAAGAAGAAACTGGATCTGACTCCATTATTCTGTACACTCTTACGCATGACCCAGAAGCTTTAGCTTCCTATGTAAATTTAGTTGACGGGAAAATTGAGGGCGAACTTGCTCCATTCTTTGAACTCGCTATCGAACTAGAAGGATCGATTAAAACAGAGTCTAGGCACGCCTCCGCCCTAATCATATCCGACCGCCCCATTTATGAGGTTGCCCCTATGATTAAAGATAAAAAAGAAGATGATTTACTTTGTGCTTTTGATATGTATTCTTTTGAGGCTTGTGGGCTTGTAAAATTTGATATTTTGGGATTAAAGAGTCTTTCAGGCTTATTTGAAGTTAATAAGCTTTTAAAAAATTACGACCTAAAAAAATTGGAAAAATTATGATTGAACAATCAATAAAGATTAAGAAATTAATAGACACCAACTTATCTATTGGATACAAGCGATTATCTATAGAAAAAATCCTGTATAAGGGCAAATGGTTTGTGCAAGTAGATTGTGATAGATTTGACCTAACATATAGCAAACTATATTCAATTGAAAATATTGATTTTGCCATATCTAAATTTACAGGACTACTAGCTAGATACCTAGCGTCTGAATTAAGACACGGAGAATAAAATGGGTTACCCAACACTTGAAACAATTAAAATGTTTGTAGAAATTACAAGCAGAGATGGTTTTGAAGAAATAAGTGAAAACTTACTCTTAAAACATAAAGACCAAAGAATGATACCTATGTTGTCCTATTTTAAGCAAGCTATAATTCAAATGCTTGAGGGCGAACTTTATGACGAAGCCGATGGTTTTAGTTCTGGATTTATAGTTTGTCTTGACCTATTTAGGAGACAAATAGAGTCTGAAGCGATTACATTAGAAGAATTGGAAATACAATTAGAAAATATGTGCGGATGGTCTGAATACCTTGAAAATGAAAACGTCCGCCTGAAGGAAGAATTAAGTGAGCTTACAAGAAGATATAAGGAGTTGCAAGAAATGTATAATGAGCGGACTAATTAGTCTAAATCATATTTGTCACTTTTACTTAAATTTTCATAAGCCCAAAGAGGTTGACAATTTGTATAATGAAAACATAACTTTTGCTGCTCTGGATCACTTAAATCAAAAGAAGCGCACGGGCGAATATGATCAATATGCCAAGTATCATGACCATAATTTTCCCATGTCATACCTTCTTTAAACTTTCCTTCGATATAATACTTAAATTCCTCAATAGTACAACCGATTAAATTAAATGTTTTTCTACTTTTTGAATTTCTTTTTATAGACCCTCGTATTCTTGTACGTAGATTTTCAGATAATTTAAAACAAATATCATTTTTTCTTCTATTTTGGTAATATATTTTTCTCCTGTTTTTGCCGCAATCTGTTTTATTATATTCTTTATTTTTATCTAAAAGCTCTGTTCTATTTTTCCAATAATATTTTTTACGATATTGAATAAGAGCATCTTTATTTTTTTCTCGATATTCTTTTCTGTATTTTTTATAAGATTCTGTTTCTCTGATAGCTTTAGTTTCAGTTTTCAATTTTTCTGAATTTTTCTTTCTATATTCTTTTTTATATGCCAAATGTTTTTCTCTATTTTTTTCTCTATATTCTCTTTGTTTATTTTTGTCTCTTTCTTTATTCTTGTACTTATATTGTCTAAAGCACGCTTTACATTTTGCTGTTAATCCATTTTTCCCCGTTTTCGAATTATAAAAATCAATATTTTCCTTTTTTTGTTTACATTTTGTACATGTTTTTAATTCGTCCATTTAACAACTCCTTAAATTATGATTAAACCAATCTCTTTCTACATTATATTACACATAAAATAAAATTTTTTTTACTTTTTTAGAGAAACGGAAAAGCTAGAGTATAATGAATTTGCAAGAAAATATAAGAAATTGTACGAAATGTTCTCTTCATATATTAATGGAGACGTCACCAATCCCTCCAGAGTGGGCAGGAGATCCAAAAGTTATGTTTATTGTGGACACAACAATTTCTATGGCCCACGACTTCGCCCAAACAACAATTATTGGGGCAACCAGAATAAGATTTATTCACTTAATAGAAGAACATTTTAAAGACTGGTATATTACACCTTTGGTAAAATGTAGGCCCAAAAATAAAACATATTTAAAAAAGGACTACGAAGAGTGTACAAAATGGATAAACTACGAAATAAGTAAAGTTAACCCTATAGTTGTTGTAACTTGTGGTAGTAATGCTACAAAGTATGTTAAGGGCGATTTTTTCACAATGTCTCCAGTTAGAATCACTCAAAGCAAAAAGCACGAAGAAATGTTTAGTAAAACTCTTTTAGATATAAAGGAAAAGATCGATGGAAGATAAAAAAGATGAATTGCTTGTTATGTTAGAAAGCCTTAAAATACTGGCTTTAGATATGCTTATAAAGAAGTTTTGTATTATTATCGATGATGGATTGTTTGAATCATTATCAGAAGATAAAATGAAACAATTAAGAAAATTATTTGAAGAAGTCGTTAATGCCAATTAATCATAACAAATTTGCAATCACCGATTTTGAAACAGGTGGACTTGGTCCCGGCTGTCAGCCGTTATCTATTGGCACCGTAATCATAGACCCACGACGATTGACAATTGCGGACAACGGCCTCTTCTATAGTCTAATAAGGCCACAAACTGACGAAGAATGTGAAATAAGCGGATTAGACCCACTTGACCCTAAAGCTATGGCTGTCAATAAATTAAATATTGAAGATTTAAAAAGGGCCCCAACTCTTAAAACAGTATGGGCTAATTATATGAACTTCATGAAATATCATAATATTAAGGGCGATAAATGGAGTGCCCCAATATTTACTGGGTGGAATTCTAAGTATGACTATGATATTACTCAAAGAATTGTGGGCGGACATTTGCCCAGCAAGCTAACACTACACTCAAAATTGATACCTAAAAAGGACCATAAAGATCTTGGAGATAAAGAGTTAGCTAAAGCCTATAGGGCCCTTAAATTTATGAAGGAGCCATACGGTTTCGGCGGTGAAACCCTCTTTAGGCCGTTTCCAGTCATCGATGTGGCTCAGGTAGCCTTCTTGATGTTTGAGAGCCTCAGGGAGCCCGACAAGCTTCGCCTAGACACGGTTAAGGAATTCATGGGGTTCAAGGCGGAAGGGGCCCACAACGCCCTTGTAGACTGCCTGTGGACCGCAGAAATCTGGGTCCGATATTTGACCATGTTTCGCCAAATCGCCCCAGAGGTCGATTATGAGACAGAGGGCAAGACCATTCTTGACATAAATGGGGCCCTTTCACTTATTAATTTTGCCCCAAAAGCGGAACCTATTAATAATACTTCCTTGAATAGTGAAGACACTAATAACGCTATTAATGATGAAAATGATTTAATTTGTCCTTTTTAGGGTCATTAATAGGAAAATTTTCAACTATTTTGTCAAAGTTTTGTAAAAGTGAAAAATAAATGGAACTAAATGGAAGTTTCAAGTGTAATATAGTATAGCATATTTGATAAACACGAAGCGAAGCGGAGTGTTTAGCAAATCTGCGATTCAACAGTAAAGCACAATTCGTCGTTCGGCTAATCGCCTCACTCCTCATACACATTTCTTTTATTACTTGTGCTTAATGAGGACGAACGATAGTGAGTCCGAATTTAACATTCGAATGGGCGACTAGCCCATGAGAATTAACGAGCGGAGCGAGAATAAGAAACAGGTCGCCTAAAGCGACTCCTTATAGAGGATAAGCAATGATTAATAAAAAGGAATTAAGTAAAAAGGATCTTAAGTATTGTGATCCTTATGCTTTTGGTTATATTGAAGAATTTAAAATATGGGGCGGACATTTGTGAGGTTCCTCCAAAGCCACAGGATCGCTCAGGAGGCCCTCCGAAGCGAGTGGCTACTAGGATAGCCGTTTCCGGTTGAATTGCCGCAGACGCAAAATTTGAGGCCCTAGCGAGAGGATAAAATGGAAGACTATGAAAAGAAAGATTATTCTATTGCAGATAGTTATGCTAAATACATCAAATTTAATCCGCCCGTAGAATTTACACTTGATCTTAAAAAGACCGAAACGCCTGAAGAAATGATAGAGCGTTTTAATCAAATATACAAACAATCTGGTATTGATGTTCTTGCTGAAACTTTGCGGGATGAAGGGTTTTATATTTCCAATATTGATTATTTATTTGAACAACCATTTACCGAAGAAACTACTATATGTGGATTAACAATAGATGAAAGGACAGATATATGACAAATAAAAATAATTCGGGGCCACCCGGAGATCTTACAATCGAAATGACCAAGTTTGTTTCGCCACAAGAAATGACAAAAGAAATTAATGAAGCTTATGACAAGTTTGGTTGGGGAGATGAGTTTGTTAATCATTTAAAGACTAAGGGGTATATAGTTAGTATTAGTAATACGGGCAATATACCAAGCACAGAGGGTGAATAATGATTATTGAAAATACTATGGGTTTTTGGGAAAGAGCAAATAAGAAAGACGCAGAAGTTCTTGTTTGCACTACTAATAATCAGATTAAGAACGATGGATCGTTAGTAATGGGTGCTGGTATAGCTTTGGCTTTTAATAAGGAATTCCCAATGCTTGCCCAAAGATGGGGGGCAGTAATAGAAGGAATGGCAGAGGGCGGGCACAATGACTATGGTGTAGTTCTGGATGGCCCAAGAAATTTTGGCCACAACATTGTTTATTTAGCAGGTGTTCAAACTAAGCGAGATTGGAGAGATCCCTCAGATCTAGACTTAGTTGTATCTTCTGTTAAAAAGCTTCGCGATCTTGCTGACCTATTATGCTGGAGTAGAGTAATTTGCCCAGCTTTTGGTTGTTCTAATGGTGGGCTTACTTGGAAAGATGTTGAAAAGAAAATTAGTAAAATTTTAGATGATAGATTTATTATCATAGGACTTAGCCCAGACGGAACAACATTATGAAAAAAAGTTTAATATTTGGGCTCTTTGGGCAGGATTCTTACTTTCTCTCTAATCTGCTTATTGAACGAGGTGATCATGTAACAGGGTGCCACCGTCACACGTATTTAGGTGATCAAGCTAATGATTTTCAATTAGATAAAATGGAGATACTATCTTGTGATATGATGGACAGACAAGCTGTTGATTCAATCATCAATCTTGTAAAACCAGACGAAGTCTATAATTTAGCGGCCCATTCATTTGTGGGTGACTCTTTTAAAAAACCCGCTCAGGTAATCAGTAATAATGTAATAAGTCATATTAATCTACTTGAATCTATTAGGGCCAATAGGCCGCAGGCTAAACTCTATTATTCTGGAAGCAGCGAAGAATTTAAGATTACTAGTCCCTATGGTGTCTCAAAGGACGCCATTAAAAAACTTAATGATATCTATAGAGAAGCTTATGGCCTATTTATTTGCCACGCACGAAATTTTAATCATACAAGCTGGCGTCATTCTCCACAATTTTTTGTACCAAAGGTCTGTAAGTATGTTGCAAATTTGCACAGATGGTTACAGAATTACAAAATAATTTCTACAAGTGGAACTCTTATTCAGGGCCAATGTGTTTATGGCAATGCTAATTTTTCTTGGCTACCCAAATTAGAAGTAGGGTTACTATCTGGTTATAAAGATATTTTATATGCTGAAGATGTAATGAAGGCGGCTATTATCATGATGGCTCAGGAAAAATCTGATGTATATGAAGTGGCCTCGGGCGAACTACAAAATATGTACACGGTTCTTGAATATGCCTTTGGGGCAATTAAAATGGATTATGAAAGATTTATTGTACGAAAAGAGGATCTATTTAGGCCACCATCTTCAGAAACATGTCCGCCAGTGTGTCTCTGCTATAAACTTCGATCGTTGGGTTGGGAGCCGTCTTTTAGCACAAAAGAATTAATAGGGTCTATGGTAATTGAATATCTCGCGAGAGGAATTAAATGACAAATTTCTACGAAGAAAGAGAACAACGTCAAAATGAAGCTTGGTGTATTGAGCTTTTAAAAACAGTTTCCCCATCTGAAAGACATTCTATTGTTATAAGTTTAGGTATCCTTGATAGAGTAAAATCACAAAGAGGAATTGATAAAATAAATGAATTGTTATCAGAAGGAAAATAATGGCCAAATTTATTAAGTTAAAGTGCGGATGCGTAATTCCAATTGTTGATGGTAAAATTGACATTGATTATGATAACCTAAATGATAATTGTGAGAAAACTTGGAAACTTTATCAGGACGGACATACCAGATCTGTATTCCAATTGGAAAGTAGACTTTGCCAAAACTGGTCTAAGGAGCTAATACCGACAAGATTAAAAGATGCAGCCGACTTAATTGCAATTGTTCGCCCCGGCGTTTTAAATAGTTCCGATGAAAATAATGTTTCATTAACAAAAGTATTTTGTGAGCGAAAAAATCAAAAAGAAGAATATAATAATGATTCAGTACTAGATGTATTACTATCAGATACTTATTCTATTCTTGTTTATCAGGAACAACTTTTAACAATCGCAAAAAAGATAGCTGGATTTAACGGAAAAGATGCTAATAAATTAATGAAGGGCGTTGGTAAAAAAGATGCCACTCTTTTATTCTCACTTGAAAAACAGTTTATTGAGGGATGTTTAAAAACAGGAATAGTAAACGAAGCAGAAGCAAAAGCTATTTTTGAAAATATTAAATCTAGTGCCCGTTATCTCTTCAATAAGAGTCACAGTTATGAGTATGCTATGGTGGGTTATCAAACGGCATGGGTTAAAGCGCATTTTCCAGAAGAATATATTTGTGGGTGGCTTAAGATTGCCAAAGAAGAACAGAAACCGCTCGAAGAAATTAGGGCGATGATGTCAGAGGCCCGTCGCCTTAAAATTAAAGTTTACGGGCCGTCCGTAAGAAATTTGCCCGAAACAGATTTCTTTATTGATGATGATTGTGTGTTCTTTGGGCCATCTTCAATTAAGAATTGTAGCGAAGATGCCTTTAAAAAACTCAATGAATCTGGCATTGATTATAAAAATATAATGTGGACAGAATTCTTAATACTTTATTCTCAATTTTTATCAAAGCGTCAACTTATTCCTATGATTCAAGTGGGATGTTTTGATGACCTTTCTTTAAAATCGAGATTAGAGTGTGAATATGAGTATAATCAATGGAATTCTTTATCATTACCTCAAAAAAATAAGATAATGAAATTTTATATTAATAATCCAATGAAGAATCTATTAGATGTTATTAAGGGATTTTCCAGTGAAAATCCAAAAGTAGAAAAATATAAACTTATAGCATATTCACTTGAAAATTGCCCAATGGATTTAAGAGATTCAAAAAAGAATCTTATAGAACACGAGAAGCAATTGTTGGGCATTAATATTACATGTTCGCACATTGAGAGGGCCTCAGTTCCGAATACCGCCCTTACATGTAAAATGATAAATGAGGATAAGTCAAAGGATAAATATAAAGAGTATTCGGTTGTGGGCGAAATTAGCGAATTTAGTGAATTTAAAATAAAGAGCACAAAAAGTAAGCTGTGTGGCCAAATGATGGCAAATTTGAAATTAAATGATGCTACTGATGAACTTGATGTTGTAGTATTTCCAGATGCACTAGATGAATTCCAGTCCGCCCTTTATGAGGGCAATGTTGTTCTTATAAAGGGGAAAAAATCAAATAGAGGAAGTGGTTTAATTTTAGGCGAGATTTATGAAGTATAATAATTATTCTAAATATCAAAATGATATAAATGAATATTATGTGGCGTTATTTTGGTCGATATTTATTGATTTATTTTTACTTTTTTTACTGGTGAGAGGTTTTATTAAATGGATAATTTAGCAATTAAACATGGTTATTATTTTGTTGTTGATAGAAATGATGATGAAAAATACATGAATGTGGAGATTGGGGCTGCTTATAGAAATGACGATGTTGAAGAATTTACAATTAAATCTGAAAATGGATTTATTAAATTCTTTATTAATGGCAAACAAGAAGCACTTAGGGATCAAGATGTTTCTAGATCCTTCGAAGAAGTAGTCGATAGTTTTCTTGAAAAAATTGTTGAATCCCATACTAAAATGTCTTTAGTTAAAAGAGTTGATAACGTTTTGGTCCCTTACTTTGAGGAAAAATAATTATGCAATTAATTGCAACCCCGTTTATTGTTAATGGTGTCGGGCGAATTTTGTCAATTGGCGATTTGAATAAGGTGGGCGACGTAAATACTATTTCTGTTAAGGTGGAATCTGAACGCCGCCGAATGTCGGGCCAAACACAAATTATTGAAACAGATCACTTTTATGTGCAAATTTGGGATACTGGGGCAGATGTATTTAAGGATAGGGCTGCTGTTGGTGATTCTATGAACTTTGTGGGCGAATTGCGAAATAAGAAGGGTATGATTACTCTTAAGATTAATAAATTTGAGATTTATAAGGCAGAAGAATGAAAATTTTAGTTGTTAGCGAATTTCATGCTCTCTGTACTGGTTACGCAATTTATTACAAAAATATTTGCGAAGCCCTCCATAAGGCGGGCCACAAAGTGACCGAACTAGCCTCCTATGGTAATGAAAATGACCCAGAACATATTGCCCATGCCAAAAATTGCCCTTGGGATGTTTTTCTTAATATTCCAAGTGCCCAAAATAAAGAAATGTGGGAAGCTTATAATGAGTCAAAAAAGGTGCGATTTGACACTGACTTTTGTTCTTGGAACTTTGAAAATATTGTACTTGAATGTATGCCAGATGTAGTAATTGCTATTAGGGATCATTGGTATGATAAGTTCATTTTAGATTCCCCATTAGCAAAATACTATAAAGTTATTCTTAGCCCCACAATTGATTCTCGCCCACAAAGATATGACTGGTTACATACATTCGGGCAAGTTGATGCTTTGACCTTTTACACTAAATGGTCAGAAGATTGGGCGAAAACACAGTTTGGGCAAAAAAATATTGTTGATCATATTCCAGTTGCCCCAAGCCCGTCATTTAGATTAATGAACCAAAAGATGTGCAGGGGTAAATTGGGATTACCACTAAAGGGCAAAATATTATTAACAGTAATGAGAAATCAGGGCAGAAAGCACTATCCTTATCTTTTTGAGGCATTTTCTCAACTAGAAGATAAATCTACAATGCTTTATTGTCATACTCACTTTGAAGATAAAGGGTGGGATTTACCAAAGTTGCTTTTACGAAATGGAATAGCCAATAGAGTATATTTCACTTATAAGTGCCGAGGGTGTTCTGATATTAGTTCAGACGTTATTAAGTCTGATAATAAGTGTAGAAAGTGCGGTGTTCGAAAAGATATTTGCTCTGTGCAGGATGGTGTAACTACCGAAGATCTTAACTTCGTCTATAATAGTGCAGATCTTTATGTTCAATGGCACTCTAGTGAGGGCTTTGGAATACCTCAAATTGAAGCGGCGGCTTGTGGTCTTAAAGTTATTACTGTAAATTATTCTGCAGCAGAAGATATTTCTACTAAAATTAGCTCTTTTCCAATAGATCCACTTACCTTACAAGTTGAAATGGGAACATTGTGTAATAGGGCAATTCCAAATAATGATAAACTTATCGAAATTTTAAACGATGAATCTTCTTGGAATTATAGTAGAGAAGATAATATAAACAAACTTAAATCAAATTATGATTGGAAGAAAACTGGCGAAAGCTGGGTTAAATTGGTAGAATCCTTGGAGCCCAAAAATAATTGGGAAGATTCCCCTACTTTAATTGAACCACCTTCATTCGATAAGATTAAAAATTTATCCAACTACAATTTTATTATAGCGTGTATTTTAAATGTTGCCCAAGATGAATCTCTTTTAGGTTCAGTTGTTCATTGTGAATCAATAGAGCATTTGGAAAATGGAAAATTTATTCCAGAAGATAGAATGTCAGGAATAAAAGGAAATATTGAAAAGCCCGTTACAAAAGAAATGGTTTACCATAGATATTTAAATCTATTACAAGAAAGAGTAAAATGGGAAAGAGAAAAGAACAAGTGCCTCTCCCACCAGAGCTAGAGGTTTCTGAGGAAGAAAATGCTATGAGAGTGCTTTATGACTTCGCTTACTGGCTTGAAAATATGCCGGGAAAAACAGGAATGCCGGGAGCCCTTGCTATTCTTAGATTATTTTTGGCCGAAAGAGAAAAGAAAAATTTATGAAAATACTTTATATACACGATCAATCTTTTCAGGCTAGAAGTAACATTGTTGAAATGTCTAATCATTTTAATATTGTTGAATATTTTGAAGGTTGCGGTAGAACAATAAACACAAATGATTTTACTCATATTATACAGCATTTACATCCTAAATTTTGGGCAAAATATGGGTCCATGAAGCACATTGGATGGCTGGATTATGTTATAGATGACTATGTTGAAAATACATGTTTTGTGGACCAGATTTGGGCCCCGAACGAGGATATCATAGATAATCTCTATAAGAAATTCACGCATGATATGGTGAAGCTAAATCACATGATTAATCCGGAAATCTACAAAAAAGATCAAAAATTTCAAGAAATTCCAGAAGTTCGTGGAACTTTTTCATTCTTTGTATCGTCTATAGGTGTGAAGCGGCCCAATATAGAAAATATTCTGCGGGCATTTTGGGAAGAATTTGATCCAACTGAACCAGTGAGCTTAATTCTAAATAACGGGCCTGACAGTGGGAAAATTGTTGAGTTTGCAAGAAATCAAATGAATCTATATAAGAATAATGTTTATCAAAAAATTGTTCTTATAGACAACAAACTTAACACTGACCAAGAAATTGGTATACTTCAAAATATTGTGGGATGTGTCATTAAAACTGATAAATCATGGTCGCCATTTGACGCCCATTGTGCTGTATTAAAAAGTGCTCTTCTAGAAATAGATAGTTCAAATAGTATTTCTGATATTAGATATTTGATGAGAGATGTATTAATACATCGCATAATCTATGAACATACTAACTATTTTAATATTGCAAATAGTATAGATATTGTAAAAAGATTTTTGTGAGTTTCCCGCGTTCGTTACGAACGCTTGTAAAAATTGTGGGGCACCAATCGGTGATTGGACCCTGTAATGATGATCATTTATGTTATTTGATCATGGTTATTTGAGTGAATTAATAAGAAAGAGTTAAGAGTTATGAGTCGTACAAGTACAAACAAAAGCGGTAACAAAGTTGCAAATCCAGTTAATTATTACATCTCATTTGGTGGAGACGGTGTCTTCTCTTATTGGGACAAGGAGGCCAAGCAGAAGGTAACACTGGGATCAGACATTGAGTTTGTCGTAATGGACACTCGATCCGCTATTACTGGCTGGAATGATGACGCCAAGGGGCGAGTTTATTCCAATAAGGTTAAGTCAACTGTTAAGGAAGAACTTACCGTTCGATGTGGAGCATCTACCTTGGCAAAGGGTCTTTACGCTGATATCAAGGAAAAGGTAAAGAGCGTCGGTGGCAAATTCTGCATTGAAGTATTCGCATTGATGAAGATTGATGATGAATTTCAGCCCGTTCAGATTGATCTCAGCGGAGCAGCTTTGGGATGCTGGATGTCGTTTGTGGACGAACTGGGTGGTCCTTGGGCTGTCTATGCGTTTACTATTAAAACCGCCTTGGGCGAGCAGAAGAAGAAGGGTAGCGTCAAATTCTTCGAAGTTAAGTTCTCAACAGACGAACTTACTTCAGAAGTAAATGAAATGGCAAATGCCTTCAATGATGATATGTTGCAGCCATATCTCATGGCCGTTACCACTCAGTCGCCCGAAGAAGTTGCTGTGTAATTAGTTATTGATAAACGGGGTTGCCCATTTCGGGCAGCCCCCTCTTTTTTTAGGAAATAAAATGAAAAACGAATATTCGCAGTGTGAAGTTACACAAAGCTGGCGTGTTGAAAATGGGGTAATTCGCCCCATCATCTCAGGAAGAAATCGCCCCAACGAATTTGGAATTAAACACAAATTTGGGAAGAGAAAGGGCCAGCTAAAGAAAAACAAATTAGTCACAAAAAATGACTTGGAGGCAGCCCTTGCTGAAACTTAAATATGACAGTGGACATTCGCCCATAAATATTTATCTAGATCGCCCAAACAATTATTTAGAGCAATTAGTGGAAATCAACGCTAAACTCTTTATTGTTGGGAAATATAATGGGCCCCTTTCTTCAAATTATAGAAAAGTGGAAAATATAACTCCAGATATATATCCACATGTATTTATTTCACAAACAAAGCTGGAAAATTTTGATAGCTTAAAGGCTGCCGCAAAAGATTATAGGGCAACTTTTATTCATTGGGAGTGTGCCCAAGTACCATCAACTGCCCATAAGCAAGTTATATTTAATCTTAAATCAAAAGAGGCTGATGTTAATATCTTTATTGATTCTTATTTGATGGATCAATGGGAATTTTCAGAAAACTCTGCAACAATAATCCACAATGGAATAAATGAAGAATATGGATCAACTTATGATAAACCATATTTAATATCTAATCATCTTCCAATGCATTACATGATTACGGGGGTATGCCCCATTGTTAATAAAACTCCATATACTTCCCAATTTATAAAGAATGGTTATAATGGATTTTTATTTAAAGATAAAGCTGAACTTACTAATCTAGTTAATAAAATTGCATATATGGACAAAGATGATATTCACAATATAGGGGAAAATGCCCGCAATCTTATTTTAGATAAATTTTCTAACAAGAACTTTCTTACTGATTGGCAAAATTTGCTTAGGAGCATAATTTGAAAATACAAATAACTACACAAGAACCTGCTATAGAGGGCTATGTTTGGGCATCCCCACAAAATGAAAAATTTGGTTCAAACTTTTTCAAATGTTGGGAATTTTGCATGGAAGCACAATGCTCAGAAATATATGCCCCAAATATTTTAAATACATTCTCTGTGAGTGATATTGAAAAAATTATACCAACTTGGGCCAAACTTCTTAAGCCAGAAGGCACAATGATTGTTGGTGGAATTGATGTTTATATTCTGGCTAAAGCAATAACTGATAGAAAAATATCTTTGGTAGATATCAATAAGATGATATTTCCTAATAAATTTAATTCATTTTCTTCTGCTAATTATACAAAAACCTTTTTAAACTCTATTGGTCTAAAAGTAGTTGATATAAATATTAATTATGATAATTTTGAATATACAGTAAAAGGCGTAAAAGGTGCATAATATATTTACTGTAACTACTGTGATTATTGCTAATAATCATGAATATTTAAAGGAGTCTATCGACTCTGCGTTAAACCCATTAATTGTTTATGATGGAATAGAGCCATTGGAGGGTGATTGGCCTATGCTTCAGTGCAATTCTGGGCGACCTTCAATCGCTAAAAATTTAGCCCTATTTAAAATCGAAAAAGTGCCCGAAACCTTTATTCAGTTTTTAGATTGTGATGACTTTTTGGCCCCCAATTATTATGATATTATAACGCCAATTATTGATAATAATCCAGATTATGATTTTTTCTACACCGATTACTCAATTAAAAATGAGGACTATGATTTCATTAATCGTGAATATGTTGGATCTATTGGGCCAGAATTTAAAAGGGAAAACTTCTATAAAATTAGAAACCCATTGGTGCGATCCAGTGTATTTAACAAATTTACATTTAATGATGACATGTCTTCCTTTGAAAATATTGATTTAATTACAAAAATTAAAAGAAGTAAGTGCTATCATATTCCAAAAGATTTACACACTGTTAGATTGCACGCAAAATCCCCTTCCAGAATGATCAATAAAGAAGAGGCCCTTAGATCTTTTAATTTAATAGACTGGACTAAGATTAATGGCTAAATATCAATATAAGGGGCGATCTAAGATTGTATCAGAAGTCCCCAAGAGAAAAACATCATCAACTAATATCATTATAGATAAATGCTCATTTATCATTATAGCATCTTATCCAATTGCTGGAGTCAGAAAATTAGGATGCCCATTAATTAATGAGCATTATGATGAGCAAGTTTTAGACTTACACCTAGATTTGATTAATTCAATATGTAGGTGCCCCAATATAATGATAGTAGCTGGATTTGATGTTAAAAAACTATTTAAATATAAACGAAGAAATGAATTTCAAATAATAGAAAATACTATATTTGAATTTACAAATTCTTCAGAAGATCTAAGGATTGGACTTAATTCGATAGCTAGAGACTATACTGTAGTATTAGATGGGGCTTTTCTACCAAGCGTAGAAACATATAAACTGTTATTAACAGATTTAAATACAAGTAAAATTATCTATTCAAAAAGAGAATCACAATGTGTTGGTGTAAATATCACAGAGGAAAATATTGTAAATTATTTTGGGTACAAATGTGAGAATAAAACTAAAGGGGCCTACTATTTAAGTATGGAAGACTTTGATAAAATCAGAAAAAGAACATTTGGATCTAGTTTTAATAAGAATAGATTTGACTATGAAATGCTTGAAGAATTAAAAATGACGGCCATAGAAGATAAATCAAAATCAATGAGATTGGATGAAAATTATGACATTAATGATTAATAGTGCTTATGTAATGCACTATTCAGCAATAGACCTCTTGGCCCAGAGAGGTGTGCAGTTAAATATTATTCAAAACAATTCACCCTACGTATTAGCTCATACAGGAAAGCCCAATATTGTTATTCATCCATTGGCAAATATGATGGATGGAGAATTTCCTAGTATAAAATTTATTGGGCCAAACTGCGTATTTCCAAATTTTAAATATGTGCCAGAAATAGGTTTTAGTGAAATTGGATCGGTTAGAAAACCGAGTGAGATACAAGAAAAACTTGTTTTTATTAATAATGTGGGAGATACGGCATTTATAAAATATCTTGAATCTTTATATATGCATATAGAAATTTATGGAAAACGATGTTCTTCTTTATATTATTATGGTCCCCATAATTTTGATTCATATGATATTTACAAAAGTGCTAAATATATTGCTATTGATTCAGAAGAAGAAGCCTTAAAAGCACTTTTTTCAGCAAGAATAAATAATAGTGGGCAGAAAATTTTGTCCAACTTTAATTATAAAGGGTGTGTTAATTTTAGAAATAGCACTAGAAATATCCAAGAAGAATGTACAGATGCATTTCTAGAATCAAGAAATTGGAATAATATATTTAATAAGTTATTTAAAGAAATTGGAGTTAATTATGAGTGACCCAAAGAAAAGTAGAGTGCCCGAAATCGCTATGATGTATAATAGGGGGCGAGCAGAAGATAAGAGTCAAGAACTTCTTGATGAAGATATGATAGAGTTTCTGAAAGAAATTAATGGGCAGAGTGGTATTGAATTAATGGGGCGACTTGGTTTTATCTCGGAGTATTTGTCAAAAAAAGGAAACACTGTACGCTTAGTAGATGAAGAAAGAATGTTTTTTGTGTATCGTGGACATATTTTCAAAAACTCCAAAGTAATAGAAATGAACATTCATCCAAGCTACATTAGTCCGTCAGTGAAATATTACGACTTTGCTATTATTCATTCTGAAGAATTTTTAGATCTAGCCAAAAATATTGCCAAAACAGTATACAATGTAGAAAGTATGAAGGTTTATGAAGAAATCACTATCGATAGTAATGAAGACAACGGAAAGTTGCCAGAAAACGAAGGAGTTGAAGAAGGCGATAGAGATGATAAAGGAGATGCCGGTCTCGATATTCCAGATTCAATCGAGTACTAATCCAGTAAATATAGGGGCCCCTTCCTTCTTAATATCAAATTTATCAGCAATATGGAATAATATTATTCTATTTACTGATTTTGATGAAGGAATTTTTGCCATAAAGTGCCCCACAAATTCTGTTAAAATATTCTATATGTGGGATCTTGATTGGGCAGATTCTGTTTTTTCAAGAAAAGTAATGACGGATATAGTAAATAAGTGCGATTATCTTTTTGTTAGAGATGAAAGTTTTATGTGGCCCGTGGAATCGTTCTTCGAGCGACGGCCTGATGGAGTAATTGAAAATTTAAATTTAGAGGATTTTATTAAATTATGAGCATTAGTCAATTACAATATGATTTTTATAATGCTTTAAATAAGTTGTTTGATAGCAAGCTTCCACCCAATATGCAATCTATTAAAATAGAGGCAAGTGTGGGCAGTCCAGTAGTAATTACAGCTATATATTTTCCAGATTCTTTATCTGGAGAACCGATAGAATCAAAGTTTGGTCTTATAGAATATGAAAGAAATGCAAATGAGTGAAGCAATTAATTTTCCAACAACAGTCGATCAACTTAGAACGGCCCTTATTGATATGGGTCAAGATCCGGGCGAAGTAGCTGCTATGAGGAAGGGCGAACTTAGAGAAAGACTTATTAAATTGAGCGAAGAAAGATTAGAATTTCAATTAGAAGCTCTTGATGAAGATCAGGAAGAACCTAAAACACTAGCCAAGGCTATTGGTATTGAATATGGATCAAAGAAGTGGAATAACTATATTATTGGCATGCTCGATGAAAGTGAGCATGTGGATGGTTATCCCAAAGTAAACGGACTTGCCAGACTTGTAAATATTTTGGGCGATGTTGTATCTTCCAAACCATCTCAAGTAATTGTTACACACGGCGAGAACAGATCTGTGACCGTCAATTACGAATTGGTTATTGAGTGGAAACTTAATACACCAGTTGGTTTTGGTAACCTTGGATATGTGCCACAAACAAGGGTGTTTGGCGGATGTGCGGACTGCACAGAGGATCCTAATAACACGTTCCTTAAGCATCCAGCGGCAATTGCCGAAACTAAAGCTTATGGGCGAGCATTGCGAAAGGCATTGGGTCTTACTGTAATCGCAGCAGAAGAAATGCTTTCAGGCTCTAGCGAAGAAATTCCTAAAGCAAAAGCATCTTCAATGATTACGGTGCCACTGCAGGCCGCTATTAAGGCAAAGGCGGATGCCCTTAATTTAAACCTTAAGGACGTTATGGCTAAAGGTGGATATGACCAAGACCTTTCCTCATGCACAATGGAGGAAGGGCGAGCAATATTCACCCTTATCAATTCCTACCAGCAAAAGTAGTTCGATAGCGTAAGCTATCTACCTATATCTTGTACAGGTTTTACATGGTGGTGGAGGTACTGGAGCAGTCATGCTTGGTTCCTCCACCATTTTTTTTGCATTTTCGTCGAATATGCCCCACTTAGATCCGGGAGTCAAAGGGCACGACTCTTGTGGATTTAAAGTTTTGATACTCAAATCACACCCGCATATAATACAATTACCGACTTCATTGTATGGACATTCGTTACAAATTTTCATACGTTCTTCTGCAAAATCACTCATTTTATCTCCTTTATTATTTAACATTTCTTCCCGGACCCCACAGTCCGATTGGACAACTCGCGCTTGGCCACTTGGTTTTAACAAGCATCATACATCCACATTTGCCGCATCTCTTTTTGTTATTATCAAAAAATTGACATTGCCCACACAAATCAAGTCTTGCCTGCTGTTCTTCAGATGTCAATTCACCCATACCAGATGCTACGTGCGTAACTGTTGCTTTTGTTAAATTTTTAGCTTGTTCCCACAAAGACGGCATCTGAATAGGCTGTTTTTCTTCTGGCAATGCCTTGGTCAATTCAGATTCTTTAATATTATTTTCTGTTTCTTTCTCTTTGTCTTTATCTTTGTTACAAGATGGACATGGTATATCTGGACCATCTACTACAATATCTGGAGGTTGAACAGTGCCATCACAATTAGTAAATTCTTGACCCGGTCCAATGCATTTTTCATACATATCAAAATAGTCTTGTCTTGTTTGACAAAGTTTATGAAAATGGGCATTTTTACGAATTCCATGCCTAGAACAAAATCCAGACAAAGGACAAACACAACCAGTTTCTGACTTATATTCCCCTGAAGTTTCCATTATAATTTCCTTAATTATTCTGTTATTGTTACTTTTAAAACTGACGGATAAGGACATTCCTGAACACTATCCGGATTTTTACAGTCATATTCATCATTTATTATTTGAGATATTCTACAAAACTCGCTATATCCAGAAGGAATACTAGCGTAATATCCAATATCTCTGTATCCACGAGCAGCTCCCCATGGCCCACATCCATCTATACCACCACTTGCTACAACATCTGAATATTTTCTAGCAGACATCATAACAGTACAAAATAAACTCAAGTCAGTATTATCCCCGTCAAACAACGGGTCATCTTGCCCATTTCTTGGGAACCATGTTTTTGCTGTATATGGATAAGATGTTGCTGGACAAAATGGATTTCCTGCAACAGTACACGGATCTAACCACATACCCGTTGGGCAATGATTACCACTTACGGGGTCAGTCCCTGCATGGTAACATTCAAATGAAGTATGTGAACCAAAAGCTGAATTATGATTACGATCAACTCTATCCTCATCGTCAGAAAATGGCAATAAATAAGTTTCTCCATCTTTCCCTTGAAATGTCCAATATGTTTTAACATTAAGACTTCTACAAACATCACATGATCCGGGCGGATCAGGAAGCGGACAATCTGGTGGTGACTCCCATGTGCAAGAGCCAGAATTAATTTCATCATCTATATTATCAACACATGTATATCTATATAGCGGACTAATAGCTCCCAAAACAGATTCATATCCCAATGAATACATTTTAACATCACATGAACTATCATTTGGGCACGGTCCGGGTGAACTAAATAACCATCCTTTACATATACCCGCCCGAACGCCGGGAACAACCCAACTCAGATTCATAGGATCACTTGTTCCAATATGCCCCAATCTCTCTGAGCAAGACTCCACATCAACCATAATTTTAAATGGTTCTAATAAGCAACCAGATGTTCCAACTAATCCACTAGCAATAGCTTCTCTTATAATTTGCTTATTTGTATAATAAACATCTTCGCCAGAAAAGAAATTTTCTTGTTCCATTCCAAAAGCAGTAGAATTATTGTGCGTTGGTAAAAAATGAAAACAACCAGAATCTGGCATAATACAAGATTTATTATCTAAACTTTGTGGTTCAAGCATTTTGAAAAATGGGTGTTTAGCTCCCAACAACGTGGTAATTTCGTTTACATAAATAATATTATCATCTAAATTTACGGGCTCTGTAATAGTTGTATAAGCGCCACTTCTTGATGGATCAACAAAATTTAAATATCTAACATCGTTCATATCACCTAATTTTTTAGTATCAATAACACTAGATGTTAAATCTACATGGCCATGTAACCAATTTCCCCAGCCTTTTTCTGCAGTTTGAGCACATATTGATAATGGCCCATATCGTGTGACCTTAGTACCAACAGCATACTTTCTTCGTGGTAAAAACTCTTTGTTTGTGAAAAACTCGCCGCCACAACCAGAAGCTTCTTCTCTTATGCATGAATAAGAGCATGTTAAATTTGGTATCAAACTACCAGAAGAAACCAGTGGGGGCTGATTGGTTAATAATGATCCATTTATAAATCCAGTTTTAATATCTCCATCAGTAACCGACACTTCATTAACCGGAAATGGCTCAGCACGATCTCCAAGCATTGGTGTAGGATAAAAAACAGCACCAATTAAAGCAGAATCTGATAAATAATAAGAATTGGGAATATTCAAATCATATGTTAAGTTATAAAAATTCCAAAGAGGAGTTCCTGAACCCGCATTGTAAAAATTAGGATAAATAGGATCGCCGTCTGGCAAACTACACTCTTGTATAGTAATATTGTCACATATATAAGATGGCTCAGAGTCACATCCGATTATTGTTACGGGCCATGTGCGTCCAGTTGGAAAAATTGTATTTGCACAATAATTTGGATCTTCTAAACAATCATCCTCTTCAGATCCATGTAGTCCATCACAGCACGGAGAAGGCCACGCTGTACCGCCGCACGCTGTATAATCTATTGAATATCCAGTAACTGCGTATGTACTAAATTCTCCAGAAGAAATCAATAAAGATAAGCCAACGCACGGATTATCGAATATAGCCCGCGCGCATGGTATCATATTTAAATCTTCATCTCGATAAACGTAATCAGATCCGCTAGATGTTATAACAAAACTTAAATTTCCGCCTGAGTCGGATATAAAATATCCACTAGCACCAGTTCCACTGCCACCTTCATATAAAGATGGATCATAATAAGGTGTACAATATGATTTATTAAATGGCTCATTAGCTGTTACACATGATTGCCCAACATCATCCCCATAACAAGGACTATTAAAGTCAGATCGTGACATCATAGGAATTATTATTGGATAATCATATATTCCCAATGTGTTATTAGGATATGTGTCTAATCCGCTTGTATTACACACTGCAAAGAAATGATCAGGATTTTCTCCGCCCTCTGGATTTTCATAAAATACTCCTGTGCGCCCACCATCAAGTTTACCATAAATTGGAAATTTGTCTATATGAAAAGTTGGCGGCGGGCCCGGATTAATATATTTTCTAGTAGCATATGCTTGTCTATCATGATCATAATATTCTCTACTTACATGCAATGCATATCCGTCCCCATGACACTCAACTCTATGAACTGTCATAATCTCTGGATGGCAAGTCTCCTTTATAACCTCAACAGTAGTAAGATCTCCTCCAGCTGCTATATCACTCATTGTATTTGGATAAATTGGGCGTACGCATGTACTCGGTACAACAGAACCATTTAAGTTTTTAGTACACTCAACTGGACCCATATGAGTATATGTAGAATCAGGTCCAAATTTTTCTTTTATTCTGGCAACCCTAGCAAACTCTGAATAAACATATGTACTTTTATTAGGGCCAGAATCAAATTTGCAAGTAGATTTGCCTGTATTAGACATTTGACTAGCTCTAACAGCGATTGGTTCGCCCACTGGAGCTTTTGTAATATTTCCAATTCCCGGAATATTTGCCCCATCCCAAGCTGTAATATGTGAAGAATTTATACCTTTAGCAAGTGACCCTGTCCTAAAAAATATTTCTGCGTGACTGGCGTTAAGAGACCCATAGTATCCAGCCTCACATGCTCCAGACGCTGGCAGCCAGTAAAAAGTTCCAATTTGGTCAGCAGATTCTTGCCCGTTTGCAAAACAATGGTGTGGCCATTTTGGCCTATTTATTGGAATTCCATCTTCATCCCACATATTATCTGCATAGCCACAACATTTGCCCGGAGAAGCCCCATAACAACCATCTGCAACCGCAAATGAATCACAAACTCCAAGACATCCTAATCCGTCTTTCCACCCATCACATGTAGCGCACGCAATTAAAGCGGCTTCTGCTGGAGTTGATGTCATAAAGTCTGGTAAGCCTTGACCTTGTACTGGAATTATTGCTGGAGTTGGATTTCCTCGTGGGTTTCTACCCTGATAACAACCCTCTTCGCAACATCCACTTCCTGCTAAAGCACCCGCTCCGTTTGGATAGCCTCTATTAAAACCAGCATCCGGGCTATTATCTGTATGTGACTGATTAGCTCTATAAGAATAACCCCATAATGTAATTACGGATCCATCACATCCCGGAACAGTCGTTCCTAATTTTATTGTTCTATCGCCATCTCTATATCCAACACATCCTGTGGTCGTACTATAGCTTGCAGCGGCCTCCCATTCTGGATATACACCAAGATTACAAGAGGTAGCAACTCCAGCATCATAAGGGGCACAAATACCCATAACGTCTTTATATCCAGCCCCACAACTACCTTGAGAAAAGGCAGAAGCTAATCGTGGGCCTATATATGTGTCAGAATTAGGTCCCAAGAATCCAAATATTCCACCGTTTTCTAAAAATGTTATAATATTTCCATTTGTTAAATCGGTATCTGTATATCCCTCAAACCAGCTTTTATATAAATTTCTTACATACCAAAAATCTAAACTAAGATTAGGTTTAGTATCAGTTGCCGGATAAGAGTGACTACAACTTCCACAATTATATAATGTACTTAAATTGCCATAAAATCTATTATTAGACGAACCTTCTTCGTGCGATGGAACAACTGAATCTAAACTGCCACAATGTAAAAAGGCCGCAAAATAGATTAAATAATCCTTCATAATCTCACCATTAGTAATTCTATTTAAAGAACAACCAGATGGAAACGGAGTGTATGAATTGGTCCCTCCGTCAGTAGAATAATATTTGGGCATATTTGTACCAGCCAATAGATGCTTTTTCATTGGTACAGTAATACCATCGCCCAAACACTCACATGTTTCTCCAGTATATGGATTTGCGGGTTCCCAGTTACCATCTGAAGGAGTGTAAGTATTTGTTCCACATCCTCCAGTTGGAACTAGCCAAACATCATCCTCTTGGTCCCATTTTGGTATTGCATACAATCCGGGATATTTGCAATGATTAAATCCGTATTTAAAACCATAAAAATGATGTGAATTTATATCTTCTTGATTTTCTAAAAGATTGCTTTCATTTACATCTTTTGTTCCGTGTATGTATTTAGCTGGCAAACTTTCCAGCGTGATATAATACTGTTTGTCTTCAATTTGATTTGTTGAACATCCTACACAATAATCCTCGTGATCAATTTCAATCAAAAACGGAACTTCGTCTGTCGGAAATCCTTCTGATAATGTTCGACCTAAATCAGAATTTATATATGTATAAATTTCTGGTTCATCTGGGGGACAAAATGGCTGCGCACCATAAGATTGCTTTGTATAAAAATACGGAAATGATAATCTGCCCTGATTATCGGTAAGTCCCCAATAAGGTTTATTTGCTCTAATACCAGACATATCTGGAATACCATCACCATCTTCATCGTCTATTCCGGTAGACGGAGGTAAAACATCGATATAATCATCCGGTCCGCCGGTTGGAAATCCTACACCGGTATCATCGAGTGGTCTCAAAAAATTAACATACATTGGCTCAACAATATTACCACTGGATGGAGTTGTGTCTCTATAGCCACCATTTGGTTGCCTATTGGCTAAAGATTTTAAAACATCAACTCTAGAATTACTTTCGGCTCCACACAAATTTCTAATATAACCATATGTTGTATACGGCTGTTTAACAAAACACGCATCGTAAAATTGCTCTTCGCACTGTCCCTGATATGGTATACCAAGATTATTACGAACACTATTATACCACATTGGATCTAAACATCCATACTCTTCGGGCCGCAAATCGAATTTGGGGAAACACTGAAAAGTTATAGGAGAAGGCACTAATACTTCTGGATCAAATGGTATTTCGCCGGGAGGAATATCTTCACCGCATCCACATGGTTCAGCGGCTCTAGTTTTATTTCCCCATGCTACACCCAAATTAACATGCATTACAATCTCTTGTCCGCCAAAGCCCTTTTTAAGATCTTCTAATGTAGAAGGCATACCTGAAGCGCCAGCGGTCATTGGTTGACCACTTGCATTGAAAGAGCAATTATCATTATAATTACATGGTTTATATACGAATGTTAATCGTGGAACTATGTTTTGTCTATGTTTTGTTCCTTCTGTACAATCCAAATATTCATAAGACTGTGTGATAGAATCTGGAAATATCATTAATTCCTGAGATTTTGTATAACATGTTCCATTTTGATAAGTGGTTTTTTGATCTTTAGAGGTTCTTAATAAGGTATCTGAAATATTAGCTTCATAATGTGGGCCATAATATGGAAACTCTCCAGCATAATTCACATTACCACTTGAGTCCAATATTGGAACACCCCCAGATGTAGATATATATCTATAATCCTTACGAGGTTTACCAGCTATAAATTTTTCTCTATTAGAATATAATTCATTTTTAGAATTATTAAAAATCTTCTTAATATCTACATGATATGGAGGATCACTGGCAAATTTTTTAGTGTCATTATCTACCCCATACGCGGCACCACCGCAGCATGTGTTTGGGTCGATAGTATTATAAATTTGCCAGTTACCTCCAATTACAACATTTCCATTTAAAAATCCATATATTATGATATTTCCACCATTAAATCCATAAGTAATAATAGTGCTACTTGCTATTACATCTGTATAAGAAATCGGATTTTCAGAATCATATGTTCCAAGAAGATTAACAAATGAATATTCTCCATCATGAAATGCGTCCATGATATAATATCCACCGTCGTAAATACCTTCAGACGTTTCAAATACTATATAATCCCCATTTTTTAAGGCATAAGCTGGATCATTTAAGTATTTAATTTTTGCTTGTATAAAATTATTAGTCGATTCATCTCTTGTTAAACTAATTAATTGCCCACCATAATTTGTTGGACTTGCACCATCTTGCAAACAATTATTTAAAGATGAATGATTTGTACAATACTTTTTAGATGGATCATAATATTTTCCAAAATTTTCATCTACCCTAATATTTTGTTTTGAATTATTTGTATCATACCCATCTTCCAAAGAAAGAAATCCATTATTTTCTTGTCTAGCATCTTCTAAATAAGAGCTACTACCTTGATTACAAACACCGTTTTTGGCAAGATTATATCCACCACTAGAATAACATTCGGAGCATTCAGAAAGTCTCCATCCGCCTGTTATATTTTTATAAATAGCATCTTTGAATAGAATCTTATTTCCAAATCCATAATTATCTGGATTCTTTTTAAATATTGTTTCTGGATCTGTAGATTCACAGTTGGGACTATCAGAAAATTGAATAGCTGAGCGATCAATTAAAAATACCTCAGCACCACCCCTAGTTACACCATCATTCGTATTATAATTGTAGTTAGTTAGAGTTCCTGTCTCAGAAAGAATAGCTCTATAACCAACATCTGGACGTTGGTCGTTTTTAGAACACATTTCATCCTGATATCTCCCACAAACTCTACATCCAATATGCTCTTCGTTATAACCGTAAAAAAAATCATAGTGCCCGTTAGAAAAATAAGCATATCCAGACACTAAAACATTGTTATCGTTTCCACCATCAAATCCCCAATAAGCAGGATTTGCTATAACTTTAACTTTTAATGTCCTTGGAAGTGAAATGTCACTGTTTGGAGAATCTCCATCTAAAGAAAATTGTCCATTTATACAGGTTTTTCCGCATTCATAACAATTTTTAAATAATTCGCCCATTATTTAATTCCTACAATTAATGTATAATTCATTTAAAGTCCTATGTTCCTACTATATATTACACGAAAAATGCATTTTTTTTAACTTTTTACTAAATAAAGTTGTTTATCAGTGAAGTATTTTCTCCGCAATGTTCACAGCTAGAAAAGCCCTGAAGCTGACCTTTAATTGTACATGTTTGTAATATTCCATTGTCACATTCAACATGCGTAACAAACTGTTTAGACTTAAATTCGGCCTGTAAAACCCAATGAATTGGCAACATTTCATATTCAGCACTTGCATTTTTTGGATAAATACTAACAGGGAATACTCCTGTGGGCACAACCCCGGAAGTTGTTCCGCTTATAGAGCTGCCCGTAATTGAACCCCCGGTTGTAGTTAATGTTAGGCCCACGCAAGGTTTACTGTATACAGCAAAAGCCCCATAAGAATAATCACTTCCAGCAGAATCAATAACAAAAGACATATTTCCGCCAGCATCTACTAAAAAGTGACCAGATCCATGAATACCAGAGCCGCCTATAAATGTCGATCCAGACACCTTTTTCTTTTTGCCAGTATCAACGGTAAAGGCTAAATCTCCTACGTCAAAAGATTGACGTAAAGGATTTTCTATTAAAATCTTCTTCTTGGCCGATGGACTGCCGTGTTTAGTATGAGAAGAGCATTCGTTAGAGATATGTCCACAATCGCTACAATCCTCGTACCAAATATTATAGTCGGCATCTTTTACTGAAGAGTCTTCGCTTGTTTTTCTTATAATAAATGCTTCATAATAAGGATATTCAATGTTTGAGTAATCAAGTTGCTCATAACATCCTATATTGAGTTCATTACCAGTATATGCTATAGCCTCAGGATCATGTATTGTTCCAGTTGTATTAAATAACAGTTTGTTGCTTGGGGCATTTCTTGCATACTGTGCCCTGCTTGTTGCCCTATTAACTTCAAAAGAAAAACACGCTGGAGTATATAAATTAGTTAATTTTGCTAAATAAATACTTGTCGGTACAGATCCCCATACGCCCCTATCTTCATCCCATCTTAAATCTATTGGGCCCGCCTTATGGTTAGCAACATTATACAAATAATCTTCAGTAAATCCATTAACGCCTGTTCCTGCTGGCACGGGTTCACCATTTATATCAAAGCCCCATCCTACACCAACAGCCGGAAGTCTAAGCCCAAGGGCCCTATACGGCACGACTGAATCGCCAGAATAAGGAACTTCTCCACTATCCCTTAATAACCCATTATGCTGCACACCACTTCCATATGACATAGCAATAATACTATGCCCATAAGGAAATGGGTTTATGCTATAAACATCCACTTCGCCACTAGTTTCAGGAAGAATAAATGATGGCCATCCAGATTTTTCTACTGTTGAAAATGGTGACAACAGTCCATCCATACTCATAAACGCTTTGTCTTCGTATCTAGTCCATGCTTGACTACTAGCATTATAAACAGGTTGAGTTACAACAATCGTGTTTGTGCCATTTATTTCTGCACCAAACATTTTATGAGATGTACTAGATCGCTCTTTTCTAGTATAATCATTAAGATCAATAAATCTATTACTTACCTTATTGAAGAAATCTCCAGCATTTTTAAATCGGCCATTTTTTATACCCTCTCTAAAATTACTCTTAATTTCACTTAAAGTATGATTTATTCTCTTATTTCTTTCTATAGCATAACCTTGTAATTTTGAAAGAGTTCTGTGCGAACTCCAAGCTTGAAAGTTGTAAGTTGTTGTTATGCCATTAGAACCAAAAGAACAACTAATATCTGTAACATAAGGGCCACCGGAAACAATAATATCTCCGAAATTTAATGTAGGGGCTCCGACAACGGTCAATGAGCCAACTTCGCTAAATGTTTGGTTTGTAATACCATCATTCACTCTAGCAAATCCAGCCACATTCATATTGTCAAATCCGCCATAATTCCACGGATTTAATTCTTCATTTCTCTCGTAAGACACTTTTCCGTCTGCCCCAATAGCATACCATGGGCCATAACAAAGCAATTTACTACGCAAAGGAACTGCATAAAGATTTGCATATTGAATATCTTCACCGTCATGATAAAGGGCGTCGTCTCCCCCAATCTTATCAAAGCTTGCCTTTAAACTGGCAGAAGTTACAGATGCATCCCCATAAAACACCCCACCAACTCCAGTAGCAAGGGCATGGGCTCCCATAAGGCCCTTCATATATGTAGGATAATCTGTAGTTTTATTTTTCTTTATAGAACCCGGTAATTCTATAACCGCCCGTGGCCCATATAATGTTTGAGTATCTTGAAAATAAATTTTTTCATCAACTCTACATTTTACCCAGCAATCATAAACTAACGATGAACCACTGGATACTGGTGTATTAAAGATTTTATCATCAGATCCTACTTCTGAAAAATCATAAAGCATAGATGTAACGTTGCCACCACTGTCCAAAACTACACAATTTTCATATTTGGCAAATGGGTAAAACTTATTATCTGGCGTAAGTAAAGTATTTATGCCCGAAATATCTGGTATTAGGCCAGAGGCATAAGCAATTGACCAAGCTGATTCATCTAAATATCCTTCATTAATTACATCCTGACTCATGCGTATATTCATAGATTCGGGTTCAAAGGTAGCAAAAGTAAATGGTATACTTACCATAAACTTCTTATTGTAATAAGTATCAGCTATACCTTTAATTCTACGAAAAAGTTGGTCAGTCTTATTATCATTAAAATTGCCCAAACTTTCATCCTCTAAGCGAGATGCTCGTTGTAAATTTTCACCAGATAAACGACCAAACTCTGAATCAGTAACTCCAAGAGTTGATTTAAATGTATTATAAATAAGTAACATTGTATCATCAACAGTAGATTTAGTGTATAAATCATCTTCCATTGTTCTTGGATATGTCAATCTTTGACCATTAGACAGCTTTAATTTACTTGCTGCTTGATATTTTTCATTTAAATTACCATTGTGATTATACTGAAGTATTTTTGACCCTGTATATAATCCACTAGCATAAGCTCCGCCCTTTAGTCTTGCGGCTTCGGTAAATCCATATTTTGGAAAATAATACAAGCCACCACCTGCTGAAAATGTAGATCCAAAATTTATTGATGTTTTAAAGTAAGCTGTACTTGCCCCATCAGACTCAATAATATACTGATTAGCATCTCTTGTACATAAATATCTTTCCCAAGATTCTCTTCCTTTTCGGGCCGCCTTAAGTTCGCCCAAACACAATAAATATTCCCCGTTAGAATCAGGAATATCAATGTCTGCAATATCAATATTAAAATAATATTCATTAGGCTCACCCTCGGGCGTGTATCCAATAATAACATTATTATCAACATCTGTTCCAAAGAATGGAAGAATAGTGTCATTTCCATACTCAGTAGAATCAATATATCCACCATCAAATGAATTATCACCGCTTGTTTGCGGATAATTAAAATAGAGACGCTCTAAGCTTGCCCCAACAACAAATTTTGAATGAACATCTTTTCTAATTTCTTGACCATAATTTGAACTAGTAACACAGTCTGAATTGTTAATAAAGTCAGCTATTCTGCCCGGACTTGGCTCATCTATTCTAGAAATTGTTTTTAATTTAAATGTTCCACTAAACCCGTCTACATCTCTCTCGTAATCAGTTGGTTTAACCAATTGAAAAAAGTAGTCATGACCACCAGCAGAACAAACATCGGATACAAAATCCAAAAGATTTATGCTATCATTATTAATTCTGTAATAGCTAGGAATCATTGGAATATCAGAAAGATCAAGTCTATATTGATGGCCTTTGTAGGTAATTCCATTTCCAAAGGGCGTACCGCTATGTACAACTCCTCCGGGCGTATTGCATATTTGTGTGACTCCGCTTGCTATTATGTCCCACTGAATTCCAGCGGAATTAACTCTACTAAATCCAAATGTTCCTTGGTTCCAATATTGATATCCGGGCCCGCCGCTATTCTCCAATAAACCAAATAGGTTAATTAAATTGGGCACATATCCGACAGATCCATAATAGTCATTAAGGATAATTTCAACGCCACCAAGTATAAACTGACCATTTGTTAGCTGTGTTGAAAATAGTGGATTTCCGCCAGATCCTTCATCTCTTTTATATGTATCAAAAATACCATAAAATTCCCAATCTTCATGCTTAAAGAGCGCTGGTGACCCAAGAGGTGGAGGAACAAATCCAGATGAGACGACAGGATTTGTAGATGCCTCATAGGCAAAATAGGGTAATACAAGATTTATATCAAGACTAATATCTTGCCCAAATCCGCCCTTAATTGAAAAGTCAACAACGTCAGCCCCGTAAAATCTAGTTACCATTTTATTCCTCGTATATTAATTAAAGAACAGATCACAATTTCCTGTCGGTTGTGATACAAAGGATATGTTATAACTATAAGATCCATCTGCTGGAATCCATGTTTCGCTTTGAGATTCTACCACTGTAAACCAATTAGAGGCATCTCCGGTTGGATTATAATAACTAATTACTGAAGCTATTTCTCCACTTGGATTTAATATTCCAGTTACACCGGGACTTGTAAATCCGGTATAAGGAAGTGTAAATCTTGGCCCCTTTCTTCCAATGGTGCCTGTTCCACATGGATAAATAGCATTAATTGATAAAGTTGCTTTATTAAGATTTTTACCCTTAAGCACACCGTTATTATCATAATTAAGAGGGTGTAACACTTGACCACCATTAAGCAGTTGAATAGTGGCAAAACTATCTTCGCCCCAATTTGTGCCGTAGCTTATATTTTCAGATTTAGCACTAGTTAAAAATCTAAATTGTTGATTTTTATATGTTCTATTATAATTTATTTCGCCATTATATTTGTTTTTACTTACTGTGCTATTTACAGGATTTGGATTTAAATTATATCCAGATTCGCCAGTGGCCCGTGTATATACTTCATATCCAGACTGCATAGCCTCCCATCTCATATTGGCATTAGCATAACGGCTAGTGCCGCTGGGCACAGTACCACTTGCGCTTCTTATTTCAAATCCTCTAATTGTACCCTGTATACTAACAGTTGGGCACGCAATATCAGCAGAATCTTGAATTTCAATGCTATAATTTTCAATATAGGGCGTATTACATGTTATCCATTTTTCTGTTACAGCATAAGAGCCATTGGGCGGATCTATACTATGAGCTTCGTTATAATTATATAGTTCCCCAGAACTACTGAATCCACTAATAGCCACAGATGGAATAATAGCATTTACACCCTTTCTACTTGAAACAAAATCTTTAGCAGAAATATAAGGTGGTGTATCAAGTCCACTAGCACCAGCAATACCAACACCAATAGCAGATATCTGATGAGAAACTGTAAATAATCTATTTTCTCCATACTCACTTAAAAACTCAGATTCATCATAAGATATATCCCACGATTCCTCAAAAGATTTAATGGCGTGGCAGCCAGATCCAGTTGGAGATATAGAAACACCATTACAAAACAGGTCAGGTGCTTCAAGATTTACTGTGTAAGTCCAATAAGATGGGTTTGCTGTATCTGTGAGAGCAAAATCCACCACTCTTGGATAAGCTGTAAGATTGGGCGAACCAGACACTGTCCCAAGTTCCAGTTTTTTGTATTGCTGCTGGAAAAGAGTATTGATAGCACAATGTTTACCTAAAAGGGCATTCAGTCTATAATCTGAATTTATAGTTTCACATTGTTCTGCTGAAAAATTTCCCCATGTACCACTACTTGTGGGCGAACCAGCATTATAAATTAAATAGCCATTAAGGGTTATTGAATAGGTGGGTCGAACACACTCTCCATTAACATTGGAGGGCATAGTAGTATTAATAGTAACAGTAGATACTGGAACCAAGAATTCGTCATCGTATTTTACTAAACTTGAAGCTGCCATATATTTTTACCTTATGGTTTATTTAACCCAGCATTATTAGCTACTAATTTATTATTATTTTCGGCCATATGTTGAATAATCATATTAGAAACAAATTGTTTCATACCCTTTTCTAATTCTACAAGAGCAGCGGCCCCTTCTATTTTAACAAGAATTTCGCCTTCGTGCTTAATAACATCTGGAAGATTTGCTATTTGATCTACCAGTGCCTTAGAAGTAGCTTCAGCTTGCTGAACAATTTGTTGAGTATTTTTAAATTGTGATTCATAAACTTTCTGCATATTTGCAGTATTTTCAGTAATTTGCTTAGCATTATCTTGTAATCCTGCAACTAAAGCATTATTTGCTTCAATTTGAGCAGCAGTATCTTTTGTAACGTTCTGAGCCTCTTTGCTGGCACTAATATCTGAACTAATACCAACAGCTTGATTAAAGGCCGCTTGATTATCGGCGTTTTGGCCCACCGTTGATCCAAGGGCTTGTCTAGCGTCTTCACCAAGTGTAGCAACAACCTGTTGGGCCGCACCCACTCCGCCAGTTTTAAATGCTTCTTGAACCTTAGCAAAAGCTTGAAGACCAAGTACAGTATTATGCATCTGCTCATCACTGCCCAGAAGGGCATCCGTCATAAACTTAGAACTATTTGCAGCCTTTTCGAGGGCCCTTTCAAATTCTTCCATGTTGTGGGCGGCTGTATCCGTTCCACTCGCAACAAGTTGTAGGGCGGCCTGTAATCTCTTCTGATTTTGCTCTTCTCCGCCCTCAATTTGGGCCCTTCTAGAGTCTATATCGGCCTGAGTGCCTCCACCCTGCCTTGCTAATTCCCCAGCGTTTCTACCCCTTTGCTGTGATGCCAAAAGGGCCGCTTGCATCTGTGCAACGCTCGCATTTCCACCAAGCCCAGTTCCCTGAAGAGTAAGACCAAGTCTCTCTTCATCTGAGGTTTTGGCCTGTTTTCCACGAGCCGCCGCCAACTTATCTCCAGTTAAACCTTTAGCCTTATTTTCAACATCACCAATAGCTCTTCTTTTACCCACATTATCTTTGAGCAAACCAATAGCTTCATCTTCAAGGGCAAATCGTGCAGCAATATGACCCTTATATTGGTCAACATACTGCTTGCTTAAAGAATTCAACCTTTGAATTTGGTCAAGGGCACCAGTATCTAAGCTGTCCGCAAATTCTTTAAAGAGGTCATTAATTTCTGCCCCATTAATTTTTCCATCGCCGTCCTTTAATTTTTGAACGCCTTCAGACCCCTTGGAATCTAAAAATGCATTAAATTTTGCGTCTAACTCTGTATTTCCGCCACTGGCATTACTAAATTGTCCGCCCACAAATCTCTTAATACTATCATCAGTAGTATTTTTAAGGGTTGCTCCAGATTCAATAATAGACGTAGAAGCATTTCGGGCGGCTTGTCTACCCTTTATTTCAAATTGGGCGCTGGCACCAAGTCTTGGGTCTAAATCTTTGCCAAGTTTAGCAAGCTTTTCTTCACCACCCTTAAAGGTATCTCCAAAGCCCAAAGTTTTAGGATCAAAGCCCTGCTTCAAAATATCAAAATATTGATCTGGTAAATCAGAAGATATTTTAGATGGATCACTAAAGTTTTGAAGAGCCCCTTCAAGGCCACTGATTCGGGCCGAACTTAATTCTACTACATTCTTCATTTTGGTAAAGAATACAGAAAGCTCATCAAAAGCCACAGTCATATCAGTAGCAGCTTCGTCTATAACAACGCCAACTTCTGCCCCAAGCTCCTTAATATTAATACCTTCTTTTTTATAAGTATCTATAATAAGTTTTCTGTTTTGTGGGCTTGCGGTTTTATAAACATCAGCAATGCTTTGAAGTTCGCCCTTAATCTTATCTTGAGTTTCTTGCGTCAAATCTCCAAACTTAGCATCAGGACGCCCAGTTTGAGCTTTGCCAATGCTAAGTAGGTCAGAAGCAAATCGCCCCTTTGTTTTAAGAGCTTGTGCTTGTGTATTATTTAATCTTTCTTGTGGGCGACCAAAGGCGGGATTAGCAAAATCTTTACCTATTTTCTGAACATTAAAGTCAAGAATATCTTTCTGTTTTGTTATTCCAAGAAGTCTATCGCCAGTAGTTTCTTTTTTCTCTTTATTTCCACCGAATAAACCCTTTACAGCATCAATTCCTTGATCTACAAGAAACTGCTGTGGATTCAAAACAGCATTTGAAATATTAGTAATTTTTTTAACACCAGCAGCCTTTTCTTCTGCTGTGCCAAATTTAAGATTTTGTTGAGCAACATAAAGTTGATCCGAAAGATTATTAAAGAAATCACTAACTTTAGTCTTTAAAACACCTCCAAGATTTTTTAAGAATGGACTAGCAGCACCTATTGCTCCAAACAAGTCATCTCTAAAGGTATTAAGGGCACCCACTAATCCACCACCAATTGCACCAACAGCTATACCGACCGGCCCAAATATAGATCCAACTGACGCCCCTATAGCTGCTCCAGTAGCTGCACCACTCAAAGCCTTGGTTCCAACTTTAAGAGAATCAGCAAGTCGCCCTTTAGAACTAGCATCAAGATACTCTTTAGAAGTAGTAGCCTTCTCTTTTCCAGCTATTGCAGCTTCCTCAAGAGATCCCGTAAAGAAGTCCAACGCCCCAATAATTGCCCCTACAGCAACTGCCCCAACAGTAAATTTCCCAGATAAAATATTTGCCCCACTTGCAAATTTATTCATATATTTTGTGAGGCCCGTCATTTGTTTAGCGGCAGCCGCATTAGCTAAAGCCGCTGGGCTTCTAACTGCCCCAGTACCAACGGCTGCCCCCGCCCCTTTAATATTTCCAATAATTCCTTTAGTTCCACCAGCCTGAGCCAATTTCCTAGCTTTAGAAGCGTCTATAGCAGCAGGAGAAAGGGCAGCATCTCTAGCAGCCTGAATAGCATTTGCACTTAATGTTTTAGGTGGGCCAGCTTTAACTTTATCTAAATTAAATTTACCCGCAATACTTCTAGCTTTAACCTGTTGTAAATTTTTAACTCCACCACCAACAGCCTCTCTGGCAAAACCAACAGCTTTTGATGTATTTGCAATAGCATACATCGACGCTGCGACAGCCGCCATAGAAGTTACGAGTTTAGTCAAACCAGATTCAAATCCTCCAAGGGCAGCTAATAAGGAGTACGCACTAATTCCTAAACCAACAAGACCCTGCTTACTGGATATAAGAGATTTGCCAAAGCTTGCTAAAATACTGCTACTTGGTACTGACTTAGCCAGTGAAGAGAAACCAATATCTGCTGGATTTTTAATACCTTTTGAGGAGCCGATAACACTAGTTAACCTTGTTGGCCCAGTAATTTTATTTTGTGCAACACTAGATGATACATTTGGAGTAATTCCATATAAAGATTCAGCATTTACATTTCCACCAACAGATCCACGTTTTCCGGCAGTTAAAAGAGCCGGACCTTGAAGTTCGGAATTGTCTACAACTTTACGAGTTTTTCCTTCTTTGAATCTTACGCCCAGTTGTTCGGCTGAAGCTTTTTCTAAAAGTTGAAATCCTGCATTATTTGGATCTGAATTAGCAATACTTCTAACACTACTAGTGCTTCTTCCAGCCAATTCTTTAACAGCATCTGCTAATGTCTCTCTTATTATAGACTTATTAAATGTAGCAGAACCTTGCTTGCCATAAGATTCTGGTCTTTTTGCAATACGAGCTAATGTTGAATCTTTTAATTTTTGTGGAAGATCTTTAAATATTTTAGCAGTAGTTGATTTATCCAAGTTGCCTGTTATAATATGCCCAAATTCATGAGCTAATACTTTAACATTCTTCTCATCTAATAATTGAATACTTTTGTTTTTTACATTAGCAACACCTTTTTGTGTTCCCTTTAAAGACGTTGCAGCCTTGCCAGTGCTAAATGAATCAACAAGTTTATTTAAAGCATCTTTATCTAAATCAAATCCAGCAGACTTTAATAAATGAAAAAGATTGCCTACTCCACCCTTACTTCCAGCATTATATCCCGGTATAGCACCACCCTTATTTACAGGAAAAGCCCCGTCATTCAACTGATCAAGAAAGGCTGTGCCATATTTCTTAGTCGATTTTCTATTGAGTACATATTCACCCGTAGTCAAATATGCAAGAATACTGTCTCTATTAGGGCCGCCGCCGGGAATCAAACCTGCTGGGCCACCAGAATTTCTAGTAACAGCATTTCTAGGTATAATATTAGAAAGAAAGGCTTGTATTGGGGCCTTACTTTTACCAAATACTTTACCAGCCACTCCAATAGCTAAAATAGCACCCGGAATACTATTAAGAGCCTTAAGCATAGTAGTAACAGCAAGAACTACTTGAGTAAATCCTTCAAGTAAGAACTTAAAGAGATCACTACTAATTATTTCATGGAACAAGTCTTGTACTGCTGAAGTTGCCCGAGCTATTTTATTCTCAATAGATTGAAAGGCTACAGAGACGTCTTCTTCAATAGATTTAGCACCCTTTTGAAACTCTCTTCTAAGTTCTTCAAACTGTTTGTAGTCTGTGATAAGAGGACTAATTCTACCACCCTGTCTTGCGCCCGCAATTACTTCTCTAACTTCGGCAAATTTACTAGACTTAGTAGATACTTTATCAAGCTCTTTTCCAATTCTGGAAATAGACTCTTCAAAGCCCACAAATTCACCATTCTCAACAAGATCAACATTTAAAAGCTCTTTGACCTTCTTTTGAACGCTTCCAGTCTGAAATCTTTGGGCAATATTTCTAAGACCAGTAGCGATTGCTTCGTCTGCCTCTCTGGTCTTTTGCTTAACTAATGTAAACGCCGCCGAGAACGACCCTATTTCGTCTCCAGACGCACTGAATACACCACCCGCCCTTCTTACCGCTTCTGTAATACCCTTAGCTTCAACGGCATATTTCGCAGATAAACGGTTGATCCCGCCCAAGGCCGCCGCCGTTTGTTCAGCAGTAAGATTGAACTGTCTAAATACCGCAATAGCCGCTTCTGCCGTATCTGACGCACTACCAAAGCTCGGGCCCAACTGGCTCTTAGTAATAGTATCAAGTAAAGTAGCTAAATCTTTCCCATAAATACCCGCTTGGGCCAAAATCTGAGCAGCATTAGCTACTTCGAGGGTAGATACCCCTAAAGTCTTACCTAAGCTCTTAATTTGATTCTCAAGAGTAGATAAGTTTTGCTCTAATTTATTTCCACTAAAGTCTTTATTTAATACTTGTTCTAATTTAGTAAATTCTTTATCAACCTTAACAGCTTCAGTTAAGGCTCCAGAAAGAACACTTTGAATACTATACAAACCTTGGGCCAAAACCAAGAATGCTGCAAGCCTCTTAGTTGCTAAACCAGCAGATCTCGCAATAGATCCAAAAAATCCACCTTCTGAATCTAATTTAGCATTTATAAGAACATTGTCACTCAGTTTCTTAAGTTGCTGAAGCTTTTGTCCAGTAGAATCAGAACTTGCAGCTATCTTCCTCGCTCCAGCTTCAAATTTACTTATATAGCCCTGATATACATCTACTTTGCCCAAATCTTCAAAGCCATCAGAAATATTCTGCATTTTAGATACAGTAGTCACTGCGGCTTCATTAAATCTCTGCATTCCCCTTACATCAAAAAGGCCCTTAGATAATTCAGAATTTAAGCTATTTTGTGAAAGCCCTGTAAATTTACCTGTTCGCGCTTTTAAATTTGTTTCAAGATTATCTAATGCGGCCTTTGCACCAGCCAAATCTTCAACAGGAGAAAAATCAAGGGCATTTCTAAGCCGCTCTATAGACCTTACAGAAGTATCTACCTTGGCATCTAACCCTTTTCCAGAAAGACTTCGTGCTAATTCAGAAGTAACAGCTCTATCTATATTTTCTATAGATACAGCAGCTTTATCTAATCTATAAACTTCTCCAGCAAATTTCTGTAAAGACTTAGCAGCTTTATCAAAGCCATCAGCCTTAAATTTAGCTACTTGATTAAATATTCGCCCAAAAATCCCATTAAGTTTTTCCGCCCTTGATTCCAAATTAGCAATATCTCGGGCAGTTTCAGATCGATATTGTTCGACCTTTCTAGGGTCAATTTCTCCAGCAATTTTAGCGTTGCCACGAGCAGCAATATCTGCAACTTTCCTATCAAGGCCAACAGCTCTTCCACCAACGCTTTTTCTTAAATCGCTAGTTTTAGTTTTATAAAGAAGATTTTCTATGCTAGTCTGTGCTCTACGAGCGGCAATGTCTACGTATTTTAATTCCCCCAAAAGGGCATTAAGCTCTTGAAAGCGAGCACTAGCCTTAATTTCTTCTGTATTTTTATTAGTAGCTCTTTGAGCGTTTACCTCGTCAATTAAATCTTGAACCCGAGCCTGTGTTTGGGCGCGACCTGCCCCTACAGCTATTCCAGCCTTTTTCTGATTAAGAGTAGAAAGAAGTTTATCAAATCTTTCAATGTCTCTACTAGAAGAAATAAGGGCTCTACGTGTAGCGTCACTAACCTCTTTCATTGTGCTAGACACAAGAGTAGCAAATGTTTGTGGGTCAGAAGAATCTAATTGTGTTAAAAGCTTAGTGATACTTTCTCGGGCAGCGTCTATTCCTTTAAGTTCCGCCCCAAAATCTCTCTTAGAGCCACTAACCTTTGCACCATTAATTCTTTTTTCTTGAGCTTCTAAATCTGTAAAAGCTTTAAAAACCGTACGAAGAGAATTTAATAGATTGTCTGATGATTTTCCATTTAATCCTTCAAATTTCTTTTCGAGCAATAAAAGGGCATCACTGCCACCTATTTTCTCCATTGCTTGCAATAAAGAAAGTATTTGGCCTTCAGCTTGTTTAAAAAATTTGCCGCCACCAAATTGCTGAATTTTAGTATTAGCAAGGTCATGTAATCTTAAAATTAAATTGCTTATGTCGTCAGATGCTGCTTCGGCCTGATTACTCAGATTTTTTAATGGAGCAGTGTTAATCTTAACATCATCAATAGCTCCAAGCGCCGTCTTTAACTTATCAGCTTCTTTAGTGGCTAGATGAATAAATTTTTCAAGATCAGCCAACTTTCCAGCAGAAGCTTTATTAAATCTAGCTTCAACTTTTACATGAAATTTTCTTTTACCTAAAATCTCAGTAAGTTTTGATTGAGCAATATTGTCTATAATGCTTTTTCTATTAAATTTAACTTCTACTGGAATTTTACCAATAGCCCTAACAACAGCAGCAGTATTTGTGGCGCGATCTGCAACTTTAAATGTAATAGGTACGGCAATTGGCTTAGACGCAGCATCTTTTCGAGCCTGTTTAACAGCCTTATCCGTGCCCGTAATTTCTAATGGAGCCTGAAATCCCTTCTGAATTTGGTTTCTAAGTGACGCAGCTGCGCCCTTAGCCAATTGAAGAGAAATTTCTGCTGATAAATTAAATGCTGCGTCTGCCATAGCTTCGCCTATTTATGTTAATTAGTTAAATCTACTGAGCCTAAAACTTCTTCTACAGATCCAACATCTTCAACGGTAACAACTTCGGGCGGACTTTCTTCAGATGGCACGACGACATCCTGCGACTCAGGTGACAGGACGTCACCATCATCTTCTAAGAATTCGCCCACAGATTCAGGTTCTTCCAACTTAACAACCTGATTACCTTCTTCATCAATAAGATTTCCGGCAGTATCAACTAGATGCCCATCTTTATTAATAAGTCTATACTTATCATCACAAAATCCATATTTCTTCAAGAACTTGTTTTCGGGCAAATTGTTTTCGAACTCTGGATCATACTGACTAATCATTCCAGCTAAAATTCCAATTGGTTCAGCCAACATATCTTGTAGAGCAGAATCACTTTCATAATCCTCCACACTGGTCCAAATTGGGGCTCCACCCTCAAAACAAATGCATTTGGTCACCAAATAATTCATTCGGGCATTATCGGCAAAATGCTCAACAGTATTCTTATCAAATTGAGTTTGTCGCATAAGCAAAGTGTACATAGCATAGCGAAGCTTTCTAAGCTCAATAGCGGCCTCTCGCCCTTCGCTCTTCTTGCGCCCACCTTTAGCCAAAAGCTCTTCTAATTCCTTAATTCGATCACCAAAAGTATTAATATCATTGATATCATCATCTGAGTAAATACCGATATCGGCCAAATAAGTATTTAATTGAGAGCGCAAAATATAGGCGGATTTACCATCTTCGCCCTTCTCTTTTACCAATTTAGCAAATACCTTACTTGAAGCCATATTTCCTTCAGCCTCAATTTTGGGCGTTGGCTTATGAATCTCAACTACTCTGTCTTCACCGTTAACCTTAACAGTTACTTTTTTTACTTCTTTTTCCATTTTGTTCCCTTTACCTTACAAATTTGTTGATTTCCAAAGTCTAATATACTTTCCCTAAGCTCCATAAACAGTTCATAAAGCTCATCCTCTTCTTTTGTTGTTTCTTCATCTTCCGGTTTATAGTGCCCCCATAAGTCCCCAAATTTATCCTCTATCCTATCGATAGATCCTATCATCAGAGTTCTTATAGCTGTTACAGCTATTTCAGTGTTTATTAAGTTCATGCTCTTTCCTTATTTTTTCCCTTATTTCAGGAGTATTTAATGACATAATCTCTTCGGTATCCCTGTCATTTGCTTGGCCCATAAATACGTTTTGGGCGTTTGGTCTAAGATTTTGTAGTTGTTTTTTATGACCCTTTTCTGCAGATTCTTTACGATTTAATAAAATCATCCATCCGTCAAAAGCGTTGTGATCCTCTACAACTCTTTGGCCCGGAAATTCTGGATGGCTTCTTATATTTCTATAAATATTGGTCCATGAAATAAGTTTTCTTTGATAATCGGTCATTTTTAATGGAGATTTGCCTAAAGGCGATTTGCTAAGAGAGCTATAAGTTCCCCATTGATTTGATATTGCTATATCTCTTATATCAATTTCACTTAAAGCATTTGAATAATAATGCCCAAGGGCCCCAATCTTGTTTTCGCCCGAATACATATGAGAAATCATTTCCATCCACATTGCGCTAGATGCTATTCCTTCAATTGTCAAATACTGATATTTGTATCTAATTTTGCTCAAAGACATAAATTCTTTAAGCGATAAATCTAAAAGATTCTTATAGTTTGTTCTAACTGGAGGATTATTGTAATTTTGAAAATAATCTACTTTTACATTTTCAATTATTTTGGGCAATTCTTTAATTCTTCGCTCTTTTTCTTGAGACCATGAACCATGCTCAATTAAAGCTATTTGAATTTGCCTATCATCTAATACATCATCTTCATAGAAATTAATAAATTCTTCATAAACAATTTGGCCAAGCCTTTTAACCCGAAAAGAGGGATCGCGTATAAACGACCCCTCTTTGTAAGGAATTTTGCCATCTAAAATTCTATAAAGATTAGATTCTAATTTTGACACTGTTGCCCTTTCCTTTGGGCTATTATTTTAATTAATAGTCCTAAGCAACACCAGAATAAGTGATATTTGATGGATCATTAGGATGGAATACGCTCATAACAGATTTATTCGTAAAGGATAAGCTGTAAGTTGCATTGCTTCCGCCCGTATCACCAAATGTCTGCGTAACTGAGGTAAGCTTATTTTTTGTGCCCAAATCAATAATCAAACCAGAGTCTGTAGAGAATCTCAATGTTGAGCTAGGAGCATTTGTATACTCACAACCTACCAAAGTAGATCCAGTTTCTGTCATATCAAGGCCGTGACCAGATTGAGAAAGAATTGTAATTTCTGTTGTAACATCGACAGGGAATTGTGCCAATCTTGCGTAAGGGCTCTTACATCCAAGTCTTGGAACATCTTCTCGGCTAAGGTCAACAGACACGCTAACAGATTGAACTGGAATAGTTGGGCACCCATTTGACATTGTCATTGTACCGCTGGATGTAATTCCGGGAATAAAGGTTGGAAGCAAAGTAGGATAAGTGCCAGTAAACCTGAAGTTTTCTTTGAACTGAACACCGCCAGAACAAGCTGTCAAAGCAGGAGGAACATCAGTACCGGAAGCGGTTGGATTAGATGGGAGCGTACCGTATTTAGGAGCGCCCGCTTTCCATTCAGCATAACTGCCCACAAAGCTCATAGTTTCTTTAAAAGCACCGTCCGTGCTAAATTCATAACTAATATTTGTGGGTTGCAAACCGGAATACTCAAATACTCTAGTTGGCGTGCCGCTTACATAATCAAATTCAGAAGGATAAACACCAACACAAAGCATCGTACGTGCTTCACTACGGGCGGTTAAACCAGCGGCAGTAGATCCTTCGGTTGCTGCCAGATAGAGAGGTGTAGATCCGTCAATAAGTTTTTCGCAGTCAAATGTAACTGTAGACGTTCCGTCAACAGCTTCATACAGACCAACCATACCCCACTGGAGCAAGTAATCTGCTGGCAAATCAAATGAGTCAGATGCGGACTGAATACCGCGTACAAAGCTATAAGAGCCAGTGGCCCCAGCCTTTTTTACGTAAAGAGCGCTATTGGCATAGAAGTGTCTTGTGTTAGCCATCTTGTCTTATTCTTTCTTGTGTAATTATGTTATTTAAAGTAGGTCATCAATATGACTCATATTATTATAAGGAGTCTGTGGATTAATCTTGTTTAATAAAATATATTTTTGTATAATATTATTTAACATATCAACACAAAAATCATCATATTTAAATCTTACAAAATTTAATCCATTCTCTTTAGCCCAGTTTTCTTTTATCTTATCATTAACTTGTAATTTTTCAAAATTCTTTTGTCCGCCCCAATATTTAATTGGCTTAAAATGTTGTTCACCATCATATTCAATAAGCAAATTTAATTCAGGAATATAAAAATCAAATCTTAAAGCTTTATTTTTATCATTTTTGCACGATATATTTGTATATTGTCTTACAAATTTAATACATCTATCGGTCAAATATTTAGCAATAGTCTTTTCACCTTTGGATTCACTTGATGGGTTAACATACGAACATTGAGGACATCCACCCAAATTATTTTTTCTTGTAGCTAAATGACCATTTGGCCTTTGTTCAAATTTAGTACCACATTCATTACACTTAATTTTAACTGGCAAAATAGATCTAACATATTCAACTTCAGAATAATCGTATTTATCGGCATGCATCGCAACAGCCATTTCTACAAATTTTTCTTTAGTTAAAGCTTTACTATAATCTTTGCAATTAGGGCATCGAGATACCCATGTTTTATTGGTCTTGTGTGCATGAAGGTGATTGCTCGGGCGATCCCAAAATTTACACTCACAATCATTACACTTTAATTCTACATCAACACTTGTATCTATATAATCTATTTCAGAATAATCATAAGCATCACCATGAATAGCTATTGCTTCTTTGATAAATTCTTCTTTATTTCGCACCAATCCACTATTACAAGCCTTACAGCCATCACCTCTAAGATGCCCATTTTTGGTTTGGAAAATAGACCGGCCACACTTTTTATGTATAATTTCTACTTTTTCTTGATATTTCTCAAAGCCCTTAACCTTTGAATAATCGTACTCTTGACCATGAACTTCGCGGGCTTTTTTAATAAAATAAGCAGCGGACTGTCTACAGCCAGAGTGACAAAATCTACAACCATCTCTATTTTTATAATTATCAATATAGGCTGAATTTAAATGACTTGTGGGCATTTCTGTAAATTTTGCCCCGCATTGTTTACATTTTAAAATTACCGGAGTTTTCATCTTAATAAAGACGGTTTCCGAATAATCGTATTTGTCGCCATTTACAGACCTTGACGCCTCTATAAAATCCGCCAAACTCTTTATTTTTTGAACACATTCTAACATAATTCAGCCTAAATCATCAGAAAATTGAAAAACAAGAGGGTAGAAAACGCTCTCTCTACTATATATTACACGAAAAACACGTTTTTTTTAACTTTTTTAGATATTTATTAGCAATCACAGCTAATATATTTCAATTTAATATCAATAGTGCTTTCATATATTCCATTTCCTAAATCTTTTATAATATTTGCCTTAATTTTCTCTAGATATATGTCAGTCCATGGATAAATAGCGGCTAATTGATCGTGTGTTTTTCCGCTGTTTAAGGCTCCCCACATAGTTACGGGCAAATCTCCAGAAGCTAAAACTTGTTGTGGATCAAAGGTATTTATAGCAAAACCTTGTTGGGCCACAATAATATCGCAAATTCTCTTAACATCAGCATCATTTGCCCCAGCAACTGTGGCCCTAATATTGTATACATTTACCATTGGAGTATATTCTCCACCTAAACCATATTCTTCTGAAGATGAAACTGAGGGTACATCAAAAGAAACCAGAGGAAGGGCGATAGATAATTGAGCAGAAGTAGATCTATTAACTGTATTTAAATCTGTCCTATTATCTCCCACAGTTATCTTTCTGCCATAATTACTTTCTCGGGCGGAAATAAAACTAACCCATTTATAAGAAAATTTAGCATTAACTCCTGTAGCATTTGCGGGAATATTGTAAACCGCCCCTTCTTTATAATTTATAGTTCCGCTACTATAAAGTGATCCATTTACATAAATTTGGGGTGGGGCGTTGACACCACTGCCATCTGCCCCACTTTCATACACCCAATTTTTGGGACCCGCCCAATATGTAAAACCCCTGCTGTCTTGAACTTTAGTCAGAGAGGACAAATTG
>ERZ724505.83-NODE-83-length-56451-cov-7.669037_pt1 | contig 56451 bp, 151 predicted proteins | sample MGYA00376038_ERZ724505 | MGnify/ENA primary metagenome ERZ724505 (study PRJEB28724, sample SAMN07190884) | wastewater metagenome | isolation source: effluent of sewage treatment plant in Hong Hong | place: Hong Kong | collected 2016-03-17 ... | reverse complement strand
CATCAGGAAGGACATCTCTCTTCACGCTGTGTTCATTCCTTATCAAATGAACCAAGATCCATTCTTTTGCATCGACCCCATCTTGGAGGCGGAGTCGATCATTTCAGAAGTGTGGGGTATGGGCCTCCTTCATATTTCCATAAGGTCCGTACACGAACAGACAAAATTCACGCTTGCTCATGAATAACATCAACAGGCATGTGATCGCTTTCTTCGCTGAGAACATTCCGCCTTCCTCAGGGAAAGTGTGGGTCGCATTTTTATCAAACCCGTTCGGGAACGATCTTCATGGCCAAGCGTGGGACATAATGCTGGGGATGAGGATGACAATTCTGAACACGGTCTCCCACGTGGAAAGGGAAATAAAGACAGGCATGCTATGACGAACATATGGACAAGAGTGTTGGGCGCAATGTGGTGGCATGTGCCTCATGCAAAAATGAAGGACTCAAACGACATGGCGCAGATACATGTTCTTGCGGCATCCAAGTCCATCCAAACGGCATCAGCGCTGTATGAGCATTATGCAAGCATGTTGATCCCATTTATTTTACACCTCAAGGTGAAAACACAACTTGACACGCCAGCATCATGAGAATGGAAATAATGCTTCCGCAAACCCCGGCAAGGGAGGGTATGATGAATCTGTATGACCACATCCTCGATGCGTTCAAGTCGACCACAAAGCCGTTCCCTTCACGTTCGCTGGACATTGTCGTTGGCGACCTGACGGTCAATGACATCCTTCCCATCGAACAGCGGCTGCTTGAAGCCAACCTGATGGTGCAACACCTCATAGACACGGTCGCCATTCAGATGGGTCGGTCTGTCGTTCGCATGAGAAGCCGTGAGATCAAAGGAGAGGCAAGGAAGTTGAGAGCGAAATGGGAGCGGGAGCCTATCAAGGACATCACGGTGCATAGCGACCAGATGGTCGATGAGTTGAAAAAACTTCTGCCATGGACATCAACGGCCATCTAAGAAAGTACATCCTCAACCATGTCCAGTTCGAGGACAAGCTGTTCTCTTACAGCGCATGGCGTTTCAGCAGGTCGCTCAATGCCGATGGCATCAATTTCATCGATCAAGCGATGGGCTGGGTCATCCGCCCGATCTTCGCCCATCACAGGGCCGTAAAAACAGACATTGGTCTTTGGGTCAGAACAATGGATACCATTGGAAGCAGAGCCTTCACGGTCTCGACCCACATCCCAAGGGAGGTGTACGATGAGTTGGTCATTCTCTTCAAGGAACAGGACTTACATCGTGAGCAGATGTACAAAATGGCTTGAGGAAAGATCGTAGTCAAACGCATGATAAATTGACGAAAGAGCGCCTCATGCGCGTCCGCGACCAAATTTTTTGAAACCTTTCCATGAGGTTTCGAAACCTTCAACTCGGAGATCCTTACCAATGGACAATATCTGCGAAGAAATACGCCAGAAAATGGACTTTTTCGAACGCTGCCTGCGTGAAGAACGCGGTTCATTGGAGGGAGCCAGCCTTCTTCTTACGCAGAGCATGGTCCGCGTATCCATCGGACTTTCCATGGTACATCCACAAAACAGCCAATGATGGAGACCTGTGTCCGCTCAGGGTTCTGTATTTCAGGCAACATCCATGGATTTTTTGAAACCTTTCCATGAGGTTTCGAAACCTCGCGCTTCGTTGTTCGCTTTATAGTCGCTATCTTTAGTGGGAAATTCCCGACGATGATGAACGTGGGTAATATCATTTACAAGCAAGCAGGCGTACAGTTGGGCCTTCTGCGCCATGTGTATTTGACGCATCGCAGGCTTATGCCTCATGTTCATACGTTCTACAATAACGCAAGAATACTGGATGGGATCTTCATAGAGAACGATGTCAAACGACTTATTCAAGAGGCAACGACGCATGTGAAATCGAACATATCGGCAGGGCATGACATATTGAACATCCTTATTTTCCATACCAGCTAATGAATCACGTCAACTATAAGCTGTCCAATTACATGGGATATCTGCTCAATGGACTTCATGAGTTCTGCTATTCCGATTCGCTATGGCACACCTTTCACCGTGTGCTGGTTCCCGTTTCAAGAGGAGCCTCATTGCTGTTGGATCAGGTCGAGGTCACATCCGGATTCTTTCGATATTACCAAGGCACAGATAACATGAAAAAGACCAGCATCAACAACAACATATCGGAGTTCTTCAGGGAAAAAGTCAAGTTCCTGCGCCCCATAAGCCCCATGGCCGCGATCATCGGAAGTATCCATGAGCGTCCGGACCCTGACTCCATGTACAGCGTCATGGCTGAGGTCGAATCAAGGACCCTTGGCCTGAAGTCCTCCATGAACGATCAGTTGAACGGCGATCGTCCGCAAGGCACTCCTGCCATCACTGAACCGCTCATCGTGAACTTCCGGATATGAAGAACGTAGCACGCGAACTCATGAATTTCGGAGAGTTGATAGAGAATGACCACACGCCCGTACAAGAGCCCAATATGATGCAGGAAGAACACAGGTGGCTGAAGGACCTCATGCAGGACGGGTTGATCGGGGTCACCCGAGCGTGGTTCATCTGGTTCGAAACGCAGAGGAGGAGCCAATGAACATCGAGAGAAGCATCGCGAAAGGCATGAAAGACATCGATGGCATCAAAAAGAAAAGGTTGTCATTCGGCTTTGATGACCTGCCAGAAGCCCTCCCAATACCCAAGGAGACGCTCTCCCTGTTCCATCACGTGGAGAATGTCTTCCATCTATGGATATTGTACCCCGTGGCCTCACAGATCATGAACCATGAAGAACATCTACGTTGATATGCTCATTGGCTTGAAGGATGAAGCGAGCGTGTACGGACTTCGCTCGGCCCCTCTTCGGGACCTGCATAGGTTTTGCTCGGGCAGGTTCCACCTTGAAGACGAAAAGACCATCTATGAAAGCCTCGCCGTCGTTCAACTGTCCCTTAGACAGGCCATGTCCAATTCATTGATCAGAACCGGAGCCGAGCCATATGCATTGCCACTCGCATGAATCTCCATAAGCACATTGCAAGAACCGTCAATCTGGGGAAGGTGTTCCTTTCACCAAAGACGATGTACCCCGAAGGGATCATGGTATCCATTCCCATTCTTATCTGCATGAAAGAAGTGAACACCAAGAAGTACATCAATCTTTCCGATGAAGTATGGTTGTGCATGTTCTTCAACGAACTGGACGAGTCCGTGACCCAAATAAGAAGACTGGTGAATACCAACGTCCAATGAGAAAGAGGATCGACAAAAGCAATTTGTGGAACACCTTGTTCTACTGCAAGGAATTGGCTATTGTGCGTGGCATGACAATGCCCGGAACGGTATACCCGGAAGATGTTCCATTGAAAAAATGCAATGACATCTACTTAACTGCTCCTATATTCTCCATCTTCTCACCCAGTATCGCTTTTTTCATTCAATTCAATTACTTAAACACCATGAGGTTCGATCTGGAGATCAAAACATTTCCTTGACATGCCCGCATGAAGAACATCGAACACTCCCTTTATTCCCGACTGCGTCCCTTGCTGCCAAGGCACAACCTGTTCCAAGCCTTTGGTGCAAGAACTTTCAACTACAAGCGGGAATTGGACCCGAGCCTGCCCCACCATGAATCATTCTCAAAAGAGTATGATAGCATGCACCCTAGGATGATCACCATCATGGAGAACGTCCGCATGGTCGGATCGATCCACGTCGATGCCATGGAATCCCTGAAAAACATGCTGCAATGAAGAACATCCATTTTGAACTGGGCCTGCGCATCGTTGAGCACCTGCCAAAGCACGACGTGGGCTACGTGCTCGGTGCAAGGTCCAGCCATCACTACAAGCTCCCTCCGCATGGAAGTGTGATCAGGGGTCGTGTCGAACCCGGTGCGCCCTATCCTTCGGAGATCTATCTTTTGACCGAGGATGTCCGCATGGTGAAAACGGCCATGACACCCACAAACCAACTTTGACATGAACAACATCTGGTCCATCCTGAAGATCAGCGCACGCAATGTACATCTCTATGGTCCAGCCGCTTTTCTCTATCTTTGAAGAAAATGAATATGTTCTCACGCGGATGCATCCTCTTCTGCGGGAAGAGGAACCTTCATCCTGACATCGATGAATACCGCAATACCGTGGTGAACAACATTTGGAAAGATGAGGTCTTGGACCCCCGACACAAGTGCTACCATGTCTCCTTTTTCATGAACGGGGTCAGCGATGTCATTCTTACGATGAAGTCTTCCATCGACGCCAAGGTCGGAGCGGACCTGTACATCAAAAAACTCCAGAGGACCACATGAAGAACCTTAATTTCCTCTTTTTTGAAGCCGTCCATTCCATTCGCAAGAGCATGTTCTTCCATTCCATTCGCAAGAGCATGTTCTTCCATGAAGAGGTCTCTCGTTTCCGCAAACGCATGTTCACCCATCATATTGAGTTCCAAAATCCGATGGAGGACAAGGAACTGCTCTTGAACATCGATGAGCGTTTCATGGAGGTCAGAAGGGCCGTGCGCGACGACATCATCGGTCCGATGGTCTTCAGCGCGTCCACCCTTTCAGAAACGCTTCATATCCAGCATTCCTTTCTCCGATGAAGACACAGAGCATATACCTTGAGCTTCAAGGGAAAATGGCCTATGTGCTCACCATGAGCGCACCAACGGCGCAAGTCTGTTTTGACAGGTTGCTGATCCTTGTGAATTTCCAAGAGGTTGACAAGCATTTCATCGCCAACGGCCTAAGGGAGGTCTTTGCCCTTGACCTCCTGAGGCGCGATATCTTCAACGATGTGGTCGGTATTCCCCCCAGAAGAAGGGTCTCTCCTTTGTGGTTCTCAAGGCGCTTTCGTTTCAGAAGTCCGGAGATCACCATCCTCTCTTGAATTCCACAAAGGACCAATGAAGAACCTCCACAAAGACATAAGTCGCGCCGTGCAGCGAGACATCCCCTTTTCCCTATCAAGTTGGAACGTCTTTGGGCAAGCAATAGGCTTTGGCATGGACTTCAACATCAATGACCATCCCTTTCTCAATGATTTTGAACGCCGCATGATATACGGGATAACGGCTCCTTATTGGATCATAATGGACGCTATCGTGCCAAGAGTTCGGCCCGGATCCGGTTTAACACCATGAACAACCTGTGGAATCCCATCTCTGATCTGGTCGATGGCATGCGCGGCAGCCTGAAGCTCCATGTTCCTTGGTTCGATCATGACAAGGAACTGGTCATCTATGGGAGTTCCGATCGGGAGTCCTTGCACTTTGTCCATGACCAGTGGAGGAGGTTTCGCGCCTTTCGTGCGGGACACGCATGGTCGGTCTACTTCCAACTGTATCAGAACCTGATCATCACCAAGCCCAAGAAATGAAAAACATCTACAACGATGTACGTCATGGCACCGAGAGGAATATCCTTATCGCCGTTCGGTCCCACGGCGAATGCCTCAAGAGGTTGCGCATGGTCGTTTACTTTGAGAAGCCCATTGAGCACAGACTGTCTACGTTATGGGATCCGTTCACCATGCTTTCCATTGCCAAGGGTCAGGCCATCAACGATCTGCGCGAACCTTTGGCGTCGATCGTGTTCACCATGACTGGTTCGACCTTTTTCCGAGGAGTCTCGGGCATCTGAACAACCCATGAAGAACATCGAACAGGAGATAAGGCGTGGCTTGCGGTATGGAATCCCCCATGCTCCACGCATCCACGGGAACTTCGTGGACGACCTTCGTATTTCAGCGGGCTATGGCGAGGATGCTGCCCTGTTCCTGAAGGTCCAATTCATCGGGCGTGCGGGTTCTCTAACCATGTTGAAGAGGTCGGTGATGGATTCCCTGCTTGTGGAGCGTGATGACATACAGGAGGTGTATCTTGACATGCTGGACTTTCCCTTGAACACACGACGGTGAATGAAGAACCTTAACATTAAAATAGGATATACCATGTACGAGAGGCTTCCCAAGCATTACAAGCATGTCTATGATTTCATGCAGGTCGATGTCCTCACCAGCAACGATGTCCGTTTGTTGGGCTTGTTCAATGATGCTCAGCACATGATGAACGAGGTGAGAACGCCCGTGTATTGGCAGTTGAACGTCTTCGGGTCCTTTGAATCATGAGGAACCTGTACGAGGATATAAATGACGCGATGAACCGTGTTGATTTGGCCGTGAAGAAGCGGTCCGATCATTTTCAATGGATGCAAGCACGCATGCCTTATTGCAATACGCTTGTCCTGATGGATATGTGGGGTCCTATGCATGCGTGTTCCAACATCGTGAACGTATGCATAATGGACATAAAGGGCATACATTGGTGGATATTCCCGCCACGGACACAGTTCTGGTTGCCCGTTGGGAACGTCATGATAAGGTTTGGAGGGTAAGGTGCCTTTTGAGATCGGAAAAATTGGGCGGGCGATTTTTTTGAAAGGGCACATTTCAGGGAACCGAAAGGAATTCGCCGACCCCCCTTTGGAGGGGTCGCTCATTCGGTGGGTTGAAAATGGAAGGGAAAGGACAGCAGGCATCCATCTGCATCCCATTGGTGCATGGGTGGAAATGGAATTTGGAAAAGTGGAGGGAAAAATTTGCGGGGGTCTGGGGCAGCTTTTAGCTAGGCCTTCTTTTTAGGGCTTATTATCGATACGCCTAATTAAGGCCCTATTTAGGCCCCTAATGGGTGTTAAGGCCCTATTCAGGGACAAGGCCCAGTCCACTCTAATTAAGCCCTTAATTAGACTGGCCCTTATTCCTTCTACTCCATGTCTCGCTTCGCTACGTCTTGATACTACGAGTAGGGGTAGGAGGAATAAAAAGTATGATCCAATCGGGGGTGGACTGCTTGCTTCCCGACGCCGCGCCTCAATCCAGCGTCGTGTTTAGTTCATCACGGAGGTACGACTTCCGTTTCGCCTGTGGTCTGTCCACACGCGGGCGCTTACTTTTTCCCGACCGTTCTTAACCCGGCCCTTTCGGGCTGGACCATTTCCAACATCATGCAAAGAGCGGTCTTCCAGTAGGGGATGCCGGACTCGAACCGACGACCTCTTGCTCCCAAAGCAAGCGCACTACCAACTGTGCTAATCCCCTGTCTGCTGTGATACTACGGGTCCGTCATCCCAGAATAAACGGACCTATTGCTTGGCGCACGGACATTTTCGTGCGAGGGTCTCGATGGCCTCGGCCTGTCGCTCGATGGCGTGGGTCCGCTGGCTTACTTGGTAGATCGTCACTGCTGAGAGGAAACCCACCAACAAGGAGGCCAATAGGATGATGGCGGTTTTCTTTTCGTTGCTCATGCTTCGATACTACGGGCTGAGGATGGGAGAGTAAACGTTTATTTTCGCTTCACTGGACCGTAGTATCGCACAAACAAGCGCACCACATGGGCTTCCTCACGACCATTACCTTCCGCAATGACGAGTTCGCGGAGATCACGAAAGATCCCAAGCGACTGGCCGAAAAGATCCAAGCGGCCATGAGCGGGAACCTCATTGATGATGGGATGATGATGTCCCAGCGTCCTGTTCATTCTTCCGAACAGGTGGTGTACGTGTGCGCGGGTAATACCATCGTGGATGTGAGCAACCCGTCCAATGAAAGGATGCAAGACCTGCGCGATCGTGTCCCCGCGTTCTACGTGGAATTGATGAACAGGGTGAAGGTTTGCGCCTCGGAGTTGGGCAAGGTGTGGAGGGAACGGAAGAAATGACCGTTTATTGCTGCAAGGTCAAGCCGTAGTATCGCATCACAAACCCCGAAACAACATGGGCTGGAGCTTCAGCTATTCGCAAACGATGGAGGAACTGGTGAAGGAACGCCTCGCCGATCGTTCCTATACCAACGACAAGGGCCAAACCGTACACGCCCGTACCGTTGCCCATTCCAAGCGTGGCAACAACCTGTGGTACGTGGTGGAACTGACCACGGTGCTGGATGCCACGGCCAAGACGATCAAGCGTTATCTCGCGCTGGACCTGCTTTCCAATGGGAAGCGTCATGGGATGGGCGCGGGTTACAAGGACTTGTGCGAAACGATGGGTCCGCGTGAAGTGAACTGTCCGCTCTACCTGCTGGACCTCGTTCCTGTCCCGACCGACTACGGCTATGCGGTGGAGTGGCGCGAACGGGTCCGGGCCTATCATGCTTCCTCCCGTGAGGACCGCAAGAAAGCCAAGGAGATCCAGTACAACGTGGGCCAGCGGTGGGAACTGAAGGAAGGCCTGACCTCCAAGGGTGGAAAGGTCCCCCTGTACAGCGTGACCCTGACGGCTCCCAACTATTCGCGTTCCTCGGTGGTGGGGATCTGCAACAACGGGGAAGTGTACCGCATCCCGAAAAAGTGGCTCGTGCGGGAACTGTTGGGGGAAAAGGAGATCCCCGCCCGTCAAATGATGGCGGAACTGGCCCAAGGCTAAGGGGGAGTTTATTCCCCCGCATCCGGACCGTAGTATCCTCCCACAACGAAACATAGCCTCCCATGTTCAAGAGCGAAGTGATCGGTAACAAGGTGGTGGTCTCCATCGAACTGGAGACCGATCAGGAAGGAGCCAAGCGGCTGTTGGACCTCTACTTCGATAGCTCGGCCATCAAGCCGTTGATCGTCGATACCAACGATGCCATCCAACGGTACATCGCTTCCTCCATCGAAAAGGGCCGCAACAAGCTGAAGACGGTGATGGAACTGAAACAGGTGTTCGGTCTCTCCCTGAAGGAAGCCAAGGAACTGTGCGATCCCTTCTCCTTCCCTCGTATCTAACGACCATGCCATGCAAGCGGCGGGCGCCCCTGAAAAGGCGCCCCTGCTTGCTTTGGGGTTGTGCTTTCTCGTTTTATTTAGAGATAAGATCCTCGTAGTATCGGGGTAGCAAAGCGAAGACAACCCAACATGAGCAACGATCAGCGGCTGATGGTGATGGAGCAGGTCCAGCGTTCGATCCGCAAGGCCAAGAACCGCCTGCTGACGGTGCTCATCCTCGTCGCTGCCTGCCTGACCTTCCTTGCCAACCTGAACGGATGAAAACCCTGATGAAAGCCCATGCCGTGCTGGTGAACATCATCCAGTACGCAAGTGTGATCGCCGACAATCCGGTGCTGATCCTGCCCTTGGTCCTTTGGGCTTTGAAGCACTGATCCCATCATGCGTGTGAAGCCGGAGGGCTGCCCTTGATGGGTGGCCCTTTGCTTTTTATTCCTTGCAGGTGATGCCGTAGTATCAGGTAAACCAAACAGCATGATCTACGTCATCGGCTTCTACCTCATCATCGGACTGGCCATGGCCATCATGGGAAAGGAACAACTGGTGAAGGATGAACCAGCCATCGGTGCGGCTCTCCAATGCTATCCGCTGCTGGGGCTTTTGGTCCTCGTGATCCTGACGATCTACTGGCCTCTGCTGTTCACGGTGGAGTTCAAGGATTATTCCTTGAAGCATAAGCCGTAGTATCTGAACATGAAACCGTTCGGACACGTCCCCGTCATCATGGAAAAGAAGATGGTGCGCAACAGCGAGAAGATGCAGGTCATGGTGCGCCTGATGTTGATGGACATCTATCTCGATGCGGGGATCGACGTTCCCAAGAACAACGATGCCATCGTGGAGTTCGTGACCAACGATGTGAGCGATGCGGCGCAAGTGGATGGGGAACTGGTCAGCTTCTCGTCGGAGGATGTGAAGATCGCCTTCCGCCGCTTGATCGAAAAGGCAGCGGAAGATCTTATTTCCTGACCGAAGACACGTAGTATCTGAGCATGAGCAAGCAACCGATCGCTGTCCAACTGGTGACCTTCCGGCTTCCGCTGGGAACTACCGGGAAGCTGGACGAACCGCAGAAGCGTTACCGCGTGGAAACGGTCCAGCAATACCGCGCCGTGGTGCGCAAGGATTGCCAATCCATCGTGGTGGAGAACTGGATCCGCAGCGGGGAGAAGGTCATGGTGCGCGAGAATGGTACATGGTGTACGCTGACCGAGAACTCGGTGGTGGTGGAGGAAACGGTCTACATCGAACGATAAGGGCGACCGCCGCCGTTATGGGGGTTTCGGCTGGCTGGTCAAGAGGGCGCTCAACAGGCGCCCTCTCCCTTTTATTGCGAAGGTCTCCCCACGTAGTATCCCATCATGGCCCGCAATTTCAAAACAACCGCTCTTGATGTTGAAGGAGGCATTGTAGGGATCGGGCGTTTCAACAATGAAAAGCCCGTTCATATCAACGCCACGGGGAAACTACGGGACAGGCTTACGATATGGGTGTGGGGGATCGATCTTGCCAGCGAGGTGTTGCATCGTTGGAATTGCTTCCAAAAGATGCGCCTTGCCTTGGAAGCCGTACAGAACAATGATCCCGACGCAGTCGAGAAAGTAAAGAGTGCCCTGAACAAAGTGAACACGCGAAAGCCTGTTATTCTGTGAGGTCAAGCCCGTAGTATCCCATCATGGAACCCCATTTCGTCCTGACAAGGAAGGGTGTGCGCTTCTTCTCCGATCATTACAATCGGGTGAACGAGGCAAGGGAAAAGCGCGGTCTTCCGACCCGTAAGGATATGATGGGACCGAACAATGGGGAGATCAAGGACCATCCCTTCCTTGGTCGCAAGTTCCGCATGAAAGGACGGGATAAGGATGTTTTCACGGCGGATCAAGTGTACCGCCAATGGTACATGGGATGGCATACCCGGATGTTCTCCTACGTGAACGATACGAAGTCCCACGCCGAACACATCATTGAGGCTGAAGGCTGCCAATCCGAAGTGATGTTCAATGCTTGGAACAAATTCAAGAAGAACGTTTACTTCATCGATGAGAACCCATAGTATCCCATCATGGCAAAGAAACTGAAGGTCTACCAGTTCGCTCTCTACGCCGTCAGCTATGGCAATGGCATCAAGCTGGTGGCCGCGTTCGACAAGAAGCAAGCCTGTCAACTGGCCAAGTGGCCCGAAGGATCCTGCCATGAAGGTGAATGGAGGCTGGAAAAGGAACGCAAGGACGTGGCGACCCTGAAGAAGAAGCCGCACGTCATGCTCTCCATGGCCTACATCGAGTGAGCGTTTATTCCTCCGGAGTGAACGCGTAGTATCCAATCAACAACGACACAATGGAAGACAAGACCCTGCGCGACGAGTTCGCCATGAGCATGCCAGCGGATCATATTCCGTCCGTTAGCGATCAAGCGGGCGTGAACATCGTCAGCAAGGTCTTCGGCATTCAACCATTCGATGTCAACGGCTCGGATGAAGGGAAGGTGAAATGGGCCTTGAGGATGGAAGCAGCGGCCCGATACGCCTACGCCGATGCCATGATGGAGGCGCGGGCCAAGCGAAAGTGAGGGCGGGGTTTTATTCCCCCAAGGTGAACCCGTAGTATCACCATGTCAAGTGAAACATTCTACGATGGACAACGTAGAATAGGGTACCGAACCACGAACCAAAACCTTATCAGCCATGTAACCGCCCAGCACCGTAGTACGATAATGTGTTCGGAATCCACAATGTCCCAAACCAACTAAAAACCGTGAGCAATGAACAAGGATCCGCCCCGGTAGAAATGCGATAATGTCACAGGCGCCATAATTTCCAGCCTGACTTTTAGATTCAAATCTTGGGAAGGGGTGCGCATTCTGAGCGCATCCCTTCCTGCTTTTATTCCAGACCGTTCGGCCCGTAGTATCCCAACATGAGCACTGAGATCGGAACCATCCAAGGGCGCTTCGAGCGCGTCAAGAGCGTATCGGAACGCACGGTCGAATATCGACCCTCCGAACTTCATCTTACCCGCTTCAGCGGCGGGGAAAAGATGGGGGTCATGCTGCAAATGACCATCCAACAGAAGGATGGCAACATGGCCTACATCCAACTGACGCGGGACCAAGTGAAGGAACTGGTCGTGAAACTGAAGGAAGAGTTCAACATCGGGTCCTACAAGCTCTGACCCGTTTATTCCTTCGGTACCAACCCGTAGTATGTGGCATAACCGCACCTAACCCATGATCCGTACCAACAAGCCTGACGTCGAAGTGAACAACCAAGGCAGCATCGTGCTGCTGACGCCCCGGACCGATCGGGCCTCCCAGTGGATCCGCGATCATGTCCATACCGAGCCGCATAACTGGTTTGGACATAGCCTCGCGGTGGAACATCGCTATGCCGATGCCATCATCAAAGGGATGCAAAGGGATGATCTCGCGGTGGCCTGATTATTTTCCCAAGGTCTCCCCGAACGCCATTTATTGTGGCGCGACGAAGTCGTAGTATCGCCCAACAAACCCCGATACCATGAAAGCCATCCTGATCGACGCGGTGAACCGACAGATCCGCGAAGTGGAACTGCCCGAACCCAAGACCGTGGGTTACAGCGCCTATAACCGTGCGATCTACGACCTGCTGGGGGAAGATACCAGCATGATGGAGGGTGCGGTGCGCTTCGACAACAACGACATCATCTTCGTGGATGAGGAGGGAATGTTCAACCGCAAGACGGGCGGCTTTTCCTTCGACGGTAGCCATGTGTTCATGGGCAACGGGTTGGTGTGCGGCGGGAATGATGAGGGCGGCGCGGCTCCTGTGAAGATCTCCGCCCGTGAAGTGGCTGAAAAGGTCCGTTTCGCTCTCTTGATCCCCAAGGACATCATCTGGTGATCGACGAACATACCTTGGGCTATACCGAGGAAGGGACCAACTTCGCCAACGTGCTCCACGCCTCCGTCCTGAAGGGTGCCACGTTCACGACCCAAGATGGGGACCGCATCTACCTGAAGGGGCGCAAGGTCCGCACGGCCACGATCAAGGATTTCGAGGATTTCCGAGTGTCTGTGAAGGGGTACCTGAACGATCCGGTCTACAAGTACATCATCGACCCGTAACAATTCGGGCGCACCTGCGTATAAGAGGGAGTGACCTGTTTACTTTCACTCATTCGACCCGTAGTATCATGTGGGGGTCTGTGTAACGGCGAAGCCATGTCCTTTCGATCCTCATTTATTCCTCCACCTTCAGCCCGTAGTATCCCATCGTGAACGGCAGGAACAAGGAAACGACGAAAGATCATCGCTGACGTTTATTCCCCCGCCTTCAGCACGTAGTATCGCGGTGAAACCGCATCACCTCACAAGCAAACCTCCCAACCCCATGAACACGAAACCTGTTGAACGCATCACGCGGGCCGAATTGATCGCCCTGCTGTCCAACGAAAAAGCCGTGAACGGCTGCACGTTCGCCTCCTTCGATGCCCTGACCGAGCCGGACATGAACAAGACGATCGACGGCGATCGTAGCAAGCCCAACCCGCACTTCGGCAAGGTGCGCAAGGTGCTCAATTCCCAACTGGGGATGCTCTTCAGTAACAAGAACGAAAGCGCCTATGCTGCGATGGTGAACCGCCGCAAGGAGCAGAAAGGGCAGGCGGCTGACTTCGTGGTGCAACCGCGCAAGTGGGGTCAACGGATCCCCAACACTTCGGTGGTCGAGCACAACGGTGGCTACTACCTGACAGTGATCTATCACGAAACGGCTGTGAGCCTTGAACAGAAGATCAAGGAAATGGGCCTGACGCTGACCGAGGACGAACAGGCGTTGATCGGCCAACTCAAGCGGACGGTCGCCTACGAAAGCAAGAGCGGTGAAGTATCCTATGTGATCGACCGTGGCAACGGCTGGGAACCGATCGAGAAAAAGAACATCATCGGGCTGCGCGAAAAGGCGACCGAAGGCAAGCAAGGCGGGTTGTCCGAGCCGATGAAGGTGGTGATCCGCGACTTCAAGATGGGGTCGATCCAGCGCCTGACGATGGGCGGCAAGATCTACATCGTGGACGGCGAATGAACAAGGGGTGAAGGTGGGATCGGGGGCTACGGCCCCCTTTCCTGCGACCCGGTATGAACGGGAAGGGACATACCCCCACGGGATACTACGGGCCGACCCTCACGAAATAAACATTTACTCCTCTCCCTTCAGCGCGTAGTATCAGAATGAAACCTCTCCCCCATGAAAACCTACGAATTCGTTGCCTGTAACAAGGACGGCGTGATGCTTGCCCAAGGGTTTTGGAAACACAACGGGAAAGGCGATGTTCGTCGGGTGATCGCCCGAAACTACCGGACGACCTACGGAAAGGTTTCCGCCTCTCCCTGCAAGCCCAAGGAGGAGATCTTCCTTTCGGGGAGTACCCGCTAAGTTGTTTACTCCTCTCCCTTCAGCGCGTAGTATCTCCCCATGAACACGCTCACCAAGGCTTCGATCGTCATCAAGTCGCATCTTAACGATGCCATGTTCAACATGATGGTGGACCCTGCTCTTTCGGAGAAGCACATCCAGTTCGCCTATACCTTGATCCACAAGTACCCGAACACGGAAGTTGAGATCTTCCCTGAAACCGAATGGGAACTTTTCCTGAAGGAGAAGGAGAAAGCGGCCTGACGTTTTACTTCTCTCCCTTCAGCGCGTAGTATCATATCATGGAGAACGCCCGATACATCATCGAGATCTTCAGGCTTGAGCAAACAGGCTGGATGCGTTGGGACGAGCGTAGGGATGTGGAATACGCCAAGACCAAGGCCGAACTGGACATCCTCGTGGAATGCATCATGGAGGATGCCTCCATCAACCGATGCTTCTATCAGGACAGGACAAACGGCAAGTACACGCATCTGAAGGCCCACGGGAAGAAGTCCGATAATTATTCCCACGTCCCCAAATCGTAGTATCCCCACATGGCAACCCCCCAACATCACATCGACAAGGTTCGTGAAATGGTCACGATGCTTCGTGGTCTCCCCACGGTCAACGAGGCTGACATCAACGACTGGGGCCGTCATTCCAACTTCGACGTGCGCGTGTGGAAAAGAGGCACGTTCATCGACGGCAAGGTGCGCGGTGGTACGTTCCGCCCTGCGATCCAAGCAATGAAGCGCTTCTGCAAGGAGAACGGCATGATCTACCGGGGACATTTTCTCCCCGCAAGGAACGAGAACTACAAGGTGCTGGTGGTCGATATCGACTTCGTGCCATACAGCCCTGAAAGCAATACCTTCGATGGCCATGCGCCCGAAGGCGACCTTGCCGAGATCAACGCCCTGCGTTTATTCTGAGGCATCCAGCACGTAGTATCGGGACAACAACCCCCAACAACATGGCAAAAGGTTTCTACATCGTCGAAGTACGCGAAGCAACACGCGGCGGGGACGACTATACCGAGGACACGAGCGAGGAACTGGAAACGCCCGATGAAGTGCGTAAGTTCATCGCCGGGATCCACGAGGACCAACACGTTCATTCGGTCCTGTTCTACAAGGAAGGAACGGACTCTGATCCCAAGGACGTGACCAAGCTCTTTCCCGCAAACAGCCGTAAGCGCCGCTGAGCGTTTATCCTGAAGCGATCAACACGTAGTATCCCCACATGAGCACACTGATCCTGAAAATCGAACTGAAGCTGGACGGCGACCCCGATCGGGACTACGCTCAACAGATCGTCCTGAACATCGCTGATGCCCTGAAGCGTCAAGCGGATCAAGCGGGCCTCTCCCCCGAAGATGGGCCTTGCATCGAACACATCCGTGTGAACACGTTGTCCGATGCGGTCAGCGGTCAGCACTTCCGCATTGCTCCCGTAGAGCGCAACCTTTGATACCCCCGGATCAATGAGCGACCATTACGACCCATACCGCAGCGATTGGAGTTACCTTCCGTGGGACTATCCCGGCGTTGAAACGCGCACGAAGGCGGTGGTCCAACGCGAACTGGAGGAGACCTTGGCGATCGAGAACTACGAGCGGGCCGCTGTGCTTCGGGATGAACTCAAGGGGATGTGATTTATCCCCGACCATCCAACCCGTAGTATACCCACATGAGCAAATTCCTGTTCCTCCTCAGTAACGGCGACAGCGTGAAGGAAGCACGCATGATGACCATGGGGGAAGTGCGACAAGCACAGATCCAAGAGGACAAGAAGGGGAATGACAGCCTGTTCTGGTATGGCCCATTCGATGTCAAGGAACCTGCAACGTTGCAGTTCTACCATACCAACAAGCAATCGGTCCACGACCGCCAAGGATCCATCCACTGAGCGGTTTATTCCGCTCGGTCCGGACCGTAGTATCGTGACATAACCCCAAGCCCCCATGAAAAGCAAGAGCGAAGCGCAACTGACCAAAGAGTTCGCTGACATCCTCCTTTCCAAGAAGGAAGCGTTCCTGTCCATGTTCGCCGAAGATGTGATGGGCGTTGAGGCCACGATCCATAACGCCGACCTGTTGACGGGAAAGCCCGTTGGTCCCGCCAAGGGCAAGATGTACGGTTTCGGGTGCTCGATGTCGATCATGGTGGGCAAGGGCATCAAGGGCAAGAAGTACGTGCAAGCCGCTGGTGGTGCCATCCGCGATTTCAAGGAGAACATCGCGCCTGAACTCAAGCGGCTCTATCCCGATGCTCCGATCCCCGCGATCCTGCTTCAGGACTACACGGTGAACAGCTTCCTTCAGTGGGAAGCGGCCAAGTGGTTCGATGAGAACGGCGCCAAAGTGGACAGCCAAACCTTCGAGAACTGAGCCATGAAGTATACCGATGAACAGGTGTGCGCCATGACGCGCAAGAACCAGCCGAACTTCTTGGATCATGGTCCGTATCGTGTGCGGTACCGCAACGATGTCAAGGAAGCGTTCACGCAAGGGAAAGAAGCCGTCATCCTTGACCTTCGCACGGCGACCGTGGTAGCCATCTTCGCCGATCCAAAGGATGGAGAGGAACGGACCGCGATGGAAGCCATGAACGTTGGCTGGTTGCTTTCCCAGTGGGAACTCACTGGTAAGGAAACGGAAGTCGAACTGTCCGCACCGTACAGGCGGGCCGTCCTCTACAATTATTCCAAGGCGACCAACGCGTAGTATCGTGGTGAAACCACATCTCCCCATGACATACACCGAACAAACTGGCAAGGCATTGGAAGCACTTCATGTTGCAGCCGATGCGATCAGAAAGATGAAAGGCGTGACCAATGTTTCCGTTGACAATGACAATGACAGCGGAGAGATTTTCTTCAGCGTCGAAAATCGCGAATTTAGACTGAACCTGACCGAAGAATAACTCTCCCTTCGGTTTACTTTTGTTGTATCAACACGTAGTATCTCCCCATGAACAAAGGAACCATTCAACTGTACGGGGGTCGATGGACAGGACATCGCACTGTTCTCCTTCGATCTTGACAAGCATACCGAAGAGAACGCCGCCGCCATCGTGAGCAATGCCGTGGAAGCGGCCTATCAAAAGGATGAGGCGGGCGAACTGGAAGATGGTGACGTACTTTCCGAAGCTGTCGAGCAACTGGAACAGAACTTCGGCATCGAACGCATCTTCGCCGCCATTGCGAACACTGACCGCCTCTAACAAACAAACCTATCTCTCCCCATGAAGAACCTGTTCATCATCCACGCCATCGCCGGGCTGTTCTATGTGGTCGGGGGCATCTGGTCCATCGTCGCCTTCATCCTGTATCTGGTGAAGGACGTCCCCTTCGATTGGACCCCGGTGATCATCTGTGCCATCGGCATTGTGATTGCCGTCCTGAATATGGCCCGGATCTTCCGGAACTGAAGGGCTTCCCTTTACTTTTGTGGTGTCAATACGTAGTATACACCACATGCAGCGGCCTGAAAACATGACCGAAAGCCACAAGCTTCTTCGCAAGAGGATGCTTGCTTGGCATTATCGCAAGGTGCGTAGCGTTGACGTTGTTCACCTGTTGGAAAGCTTCTACCAAGGTCTCCGCCATCGGGTAAGCCGTGAAGTGGGCCGTGAACTTGACCTTCGTGAAGCGATCTCCATGGCATCCGAAAGCGAACTTCAACGCTTGGAGAACCATATCCTTGAGGAAAAGTTGGGCATCTGATCTTATTTTCGCCTGAACAACACGTAGTATCATACCATGGAACATCTCTACCGCATCATCTGCCATCTGAACGACAAGGGGATGGACTATACCGTGGTGGAGTTCGATGTGAAGTCCGAAACGAAGGACAACTACATCGTCATGGATGATCTTGGCGGCGACAAGACCAAGCGCATTCCCAAGCTCTCCCTGAACAAGCCTTCCGCATCTGACTTCGCTTTTGAAGCAATGAGCAAGGTTTGGGTCAAAGCGGAGGACATCGAGGAAGGTAAGCAAGCCGTCAAGGACGCCATCGAAAAGGTGTGCGATTCAAAGATCGAATATGCCCGCAGACTTGGTGAAGCCTTCGCTCAACGCAAGAAGGACATGGCCACGATACGCCGTGACGTTCGGCGTCGATATGACGCGTAACTATTTATTGCGGCAAGTCCAGCCCGTAGTATCGTGTCATGGCAAAGAAACGCAACCCCCAAGAAGACCTTCGTAAGATCGAGAAGGGCGCCGTCCGCTCCGAAATGAAGGAGCAGGGCGCCCTTGATGGACGGTTCCGCGAGAAGGTGGTGGAGGACAAGACCAAGTACAAGCGCAACAAGAAACATCCCAAGCGCGATGAAGAGTGAACAAGGGTCCATCAAGATCGAGTTCCATATTGGCCTTCCCAGCGAGGCCATCATGGTCCATCAATGGCAGGAATTGCCTTGGCTCTTCGAGTGCGCTTGCTGGTCCGACAAGCCGGAAAGAAAGAAACTGATCTTCACGTCCTATTGCCTGAACTGAACCATGCTGAAAGCCAACATCACGCTCAAAGGTCGTACCCCCGATGAACTGGTATACGCCCTTAACGAGGTCAAACGCCTGATCGAAGAGGGCTACGTTTCGGGAAACAACAGGAACAATAGCGGCGGTTTCACGTATCAACGTGAAGGAGAAGAGGAGGACATTCCTGATGAAGAGTGACCATTTACTCCGGACATCCCAGCCCGTAGTATCCCCCACATGAGCAACAAAGAACTAGCGGACGAACTCCGCGCCATGAAAGCCCTTGGCATCCACGTATCCAATGCGGCGATCAAGGCCGCTGAGACCGAAGATCTGAGCGAATATGACAGCGCCTCCGTAGCGGAGATCGCAAGCCTGTTCTGCGAACTCTACAACTGATCACAGCGTGAAGCACAAGAAGGCGCTCAATGTCTCAAGAAAGACTGCGGATCGGATATTATCCGAAGTAGTTCAGAGGGCAAAGGAGATAAATGCTGCTCCTTATCCGAAGTACATGCACTTCGTCAAGAAGATCGCTGTATTCGGCAGCTATCTTACTGATAAGGAAAAGTTGGGCGATGTGGATATCGCGGTCTTGTTGGATGCAAGAAGTGAAGATGGGCGTAAAGACCGTATGGACGATGCTTACGAATGCGTAAGAATACACAAAAAGAACTTGGGGTTCTTTGAAACCGTATCGTTCTCAGAAACAATCGTTTTCCAAACGTTGCGGAACAGGTCAAAGGCCCTTTCGCTGCATTACTACTATGATCTGGAGAACATGATTGAAAAGTGGGGCACCAACCACAAAGTGATCTACGAGAAACCTTGATTGTTATTCTTCTTCCTGCAACACGTAGTATCGGGTCATGAGCAAGAAGAGCATCCACAAGGCCATCGTCGAAAGCGTCAAGTCCCACTTGGTCCTTGAGGCGACCGCCGAGAAGATGAACGAACTGCGCGATAGCAAGGACGGGTATAGCCTGTTCTTGGGCGGGTTCTCTTTCCATGGTGAAGGGTCGGGACCGTTCGCGCAAGGGGATGACAAGGACCCCGAACGCCGCGCCTATGTCGTGGGGGAGATCCAATACGCCGGGTGGTTCCGCAACCTTGAAGATGCGGAGGAAGCTGGTGAACAGGCCATCAGCCCTGAAGGATACCACGGCCTTCATGGGGACAGCTATGTGATCCCCCAAGCGGCCAACATGAGGATCATCGGATGATCTTTACTCCCGCTTCGTCAACCCGTAGTATCCTCACATGAAACTCTCCCCTCCCAAGCCAAGCGGCAACTCCACGGAGGATATCCCTCTTGTGGTCATGCAGGCCGATCGCTTCAGTATCGAGATCGGTAGCAATACCGAAGGCGGCGACAAGGGTCTTATGAAGTTCGCCGAAAAGCTGCGCAAGCGGAACAATGCCTACGATGGTATGCTCATGGAACTTGAGGAAAGCCTCAAGGACCTGAAGAACTGGGACGGTACGCCCGAAGTCATGGAGATCATCCAGCAGAACATCGCCGACCGCATCAAGAAGGCCAAGAGGGGATCCGAGAACTGATTATTCCCGACCAACCAACGCGTAGTATCACCACATGAAACCCACACGCGAAGAACAGTTCAGCGAACTCCAACGTATCGCCCGCATCCATCTTGGCAAGCGCGGCATCGTGGATGCTTATGCTAACACGAGCCGCTTCAATGAGATCGCAGAATCCAAGCTGCCGTTCGCCAAGAACGCTGCGATGCAAGCCATAGATCGCGACAAGGAGCGCATGGACATTGAATCGCGCTTCGCCGCCATCGCTGCGCCGATCGGCAACATCGGAACGTGGCTTCCCAAGCGTGTGATCGTGCTGGGCGAACGTGACGCCATCGTGGAGTACGTCTCCAACGCGGACAGCAATGTGCAGAAGGTCGGGGAGGTCAACTTCATGACCGTGGTGAACGATGAATGTTCCCGCATCATCCACAACCAACTGGACCATGCCCTGCTGCATTACCTTTCTGTGAAACATGAGGGCCATAGTGCGGCCTTTGAAGGCTCCTTCGTCCGTTATGGCCTTGCCATGCTGGGCGCGATCGACAGCGAGGGCTGATTATTCCCGACCAACCAACGCGTAGTATCCTACCATGAACAAGAGCATACATCAAAGTTGGCCCCAACATACCCATGTGATCTTTCAGAAATGGGGCGATCATCGCTTCGCCGTCGAAGTGGATGCACAAGGCGTTCGTGTGTACGAAGTCCATGCAAGCGGACCGAAGGAGAACGAGCGCATCGAAGCGGAGGACCGTGAAGTATGGATCGATCCGCATGAAATGACCAACGATTTTCAGCGGCGTGACATTCTCTTGGTCCATGCCTACGTCTCTCAGGAGGAAGGTTCTCCCAACGAGGAAGGCGTTCCTGTCACGCTCTCCCTTGACGCCTGTGAGATCGTGCTGACCAATAACGGGAACGATACACTGCTCGCCAGTGAAGGCATCAACGTGGCCGAAAAGAAAACCTGCTGACCATGTACTTCAAGAAGATCCGACATGAGAACGTCCTGCCTGATGGAACGTTCTCCAACCAAAAAGGAGCGGTCGTAACTGGCGGTACGATACGCATGAGCGACCGAAAGATGGCAGGCGATGGTTACTGGCTGAGCGTGATCCAGCCGCGCACGGAGGATGGCATCGTGGAGGGCATCGAAGTTATCTTCGGTAGCAAAGAGGAAATGGAAGACTTCCTCAAACATGGATGTATCAACGGATAAAGCACGCCTGCCGGGTCGTTGTTTGGAGAAAACAGATTTTCCTTTCTATTTTTGTGGTAGACAATACCATGAAGACATACAGGATCGCAAGTGTGAGAAGGTGCAGGGAAGATGGCAGAGAGAACGTTCTACTTGCCGACCTGCTGAACGATGAAGGAGTGACCGTGATCACAGGGCCATTGGCTCATGTAATACGCGTGTGCGAGGAAAGAAGCTATTCGGTGAGCAACATCGAACAAGCGAAGATCGCGCTGAGCAGACAGTGATTTATTCCTGTGCGCTCAAGGCGTAGTATCGGGATGAAACATCGCAGCATGACCACATCCGGACAACTCAAGAAGCAACTGAACGACGTGGTTGAGGCTTCCTACAAAGCCGTCAACGAGCGGATGCAGGAACTGTGGAGCCAGAACAAGGGTCGCCTTGAGGACAACGATGAACACGGACGTGTGTACATCGTTGAACTGAAGGACCCCCTTTGGATCAAACGGTTCAAGGAGGTACGCGGTGTCGCCAAGAAAGGCCATGCGCTCTTCCTGTACATTCAGGACACGGGGAGCAAGGAAGGTCGTCTCAGCGGTGCGGACTACCTGATCTCCTTCCTCGAAGTTCCCGAACTGACCACGCACATGACCATCCGCATCTTGGAGGCATTGGAGCAAGTGTGAACATCTCGACCTTGGCAAGCGAAACGGGGCTTTTGAAGGCCCCGTTCTGCTTTTATTATTCTACTATCAACACGTAGTATCGAGGCAGACACCATAACACCTACCACAATGCTCCGCACCAACAAGGCCAAGACCAAGAAGCAAACGATCGCACGTTTGACCCTGTTCTCCGAACTGGTCAAGTCCAACGTGCCCAACGAAGGCTTCCGTATGGACCGATACGTGAGCAAGTACGACGCGAAACTCAAGTGTGGTTTCGTGTGCTGCTTGGTCGGCTGGCTGCCCGCCATCTTCCCCAAGTTCTTCCGTTGGTCGCAGGTGGGACCAAGCTGGATGACCAAGCTGCATGACTTCCCGACCTTCGATCCCAAGTCGCAGGTCATGCGCTTCTTCGGGATCTCCGCTGAAGTGTTCGATCATCTGTTCGCCGGGACCGAACTGCGCAACGAGCAGGGTCGTGTGATCGCTGCCGCTGTTCCCGATATGCGCACGATCAAGCGTGACAGCGCCCTGTACCGTGTCAACCGCGTGGTGCGAATGATGGAGGAAGGAAGGATCTAGGGTTTATTCCCATCCTTCAAGCCCGTAGTATCACAGCACAAACCTCGACAATGAACCGCATCGGTTTCCGCCCCTCCTATGTTCGTGAAGAACAGGAAGAAGTAGCACAGATGCCCGAAATGGAGCGCATCGAAGCTGGCCAACAGGAAGATCCCATGCTGGCCCAAGCCAAGAAGCGCCTGCTGGATGCCAAGGTGTTCATGCTGACCAACAGGTACGCCCGCCTGTCCGACCGTGGCAAGGCCCGCAAACTTCAGGATCTCGAATTCCTTACCTTGGTGGTGGCCAAGCTGTCCTGAACGTTGCCATGCGTGAATACTTCAATCTCGGGTTCCGCAATGCCATGGAAGTGACCGCCTTCATGGTGGACAAACGCCGGGCTACCTGCACGGTGGTGCCTCTCCCCGGCGATCGGTACAACGTATACTTTCCCAAAGGCAAGGGACACGCTGAAGCTGCAAAGGCCAAGTTGCAACTGTTGCGCAACGTGCCCATCCAAACTGAAGTGTGACCGCATTTACTTTGGACCATCCAACCCGTAGTATCCCGTCATGAGCAAGCAACGCATCACGAGCAGGTTCAAGATGGTGGCCATCGACGAGACCTACGCATGGTCGGAGGACATCGTGGCCAAGGCCGGGAAGATCCAGCAGGTCTATCTGTACGATGAGCGTGTGGTAACGTTCATGTGCGAAATGACCCCATCCTACCGCCTGATCCCGCTGTACTTCCTGACCGAACATCGGGTGGACGATGATACCCACGAGGTGATGATGGCCCAACCTTCGGAGGAAACGTACATCCACGTCCGATCGGTGGATGCCATGAAAACGATCGACCTGCGCAAGTACAATTGCAACGTGCGCTTTACCAACAGCGAGAGCAAGCTGTACCAAGATGCTCTTGACAGCGCGGTGGAATACTTCCAAGGCAACCACGTAATCTGAGGTTTATTCCCTCCCCCTAAAGGCGTAGTATCATAATGAAACACCATCACAGGTCATGACACCGAAAAAACAGGAAGAGTTCGTGCGCAACGCGCAAAAAGAGGCCGGAACAAGCGACCCTTGGAACTATGAAGTTCCCCATGTCATGCAAAGCTTGATCGACAGCGGTGCCGTATGGAAGATGGAAGGAAGTTGCGGACGTACTGCCATGTCCATGTTGGAAACCGGAGCCTGCTTTCTTCCTGAAAGCCCAAGCAAGGACTACTGGGGCAATTACATCCCATCCCGTAATGAATTGAAGGATGGGACCAAGGGAACCTTGTCCAACTCCGTGGCGTTTTGGAAAAATGCGTGATCTGAGGTTTATTCCTCATCGGTGAACCCGTAGTATCCCATCATGGAAAACAGAGAGATCGCCCTGAAGTTGTGGAATATGCTGGGCACATTGCCCAAGATGCAATTTGCTCATGGCTTCGACCCGGAACGGTTCCCCGAACCTTCGGAAATCCCCCCCCTTCAAGGAGCCGACCGTAACTGGCCGTGAAGTGGAGGCCATGTGGAACAAGGCTGGCAAACCTTCGGTGTCCATGAAATTCGAGAACATGGAACCCAAGGAATTGCTGGGGCGCGTGGTGAAGATCCATCAATCCCATGGAGGAATTCAATTCTCCTTCGTTCATGCTGTGACCAAGTTCACATTCCATGCGTTCAACTTCCCATCCAAGTTCGGCTTGAATGGCTCTGCCAAAAACAGCGACACTTGGCATCCAACGTGGTGTGAACTGTCAACCCGCCAAGAGTGGGCGGCGTTCAATGTCGAAATGAAGGCCAAGCGTGAACGCAACAATCTGGTCAATGCCATCATCGACCTTTTGCAACGCAAGGACGATCTCGCCCCAAGCGTGGATCAACTGAAGGATGCGGCGAAGACATTGGGGCTGACCGAACTGTAAGGTCGTTTATTACATCGAATAGAACCCGTAGTATCGTTTCAACAACACGAACATGCCTGACTTCAACAAGCCTACGCCCATCGACCCGCTTCGTAAAACGCGGAACGAACTGGCGACCCACATCCAACAGAGCATCAGCGCCCTGTTCACCAAGTTGGGCAACCAAGGCGGTGTCATCGAACACGGAAGTGATGGGGCTGAGACCGTCAACTTCTCCGATGAGTTCGAGTTGGAGGGGCGTGATGACGTGGTGAAGGCCGTGACCCAAGTGACCGACCGCGAAACGAACGTGGTGGATATCTCGGTGGTGACCGCGTACGAAGGCGAAGAGGAAGAGCATCCTCTTGGTGACCTGTCCATCGACGATCAACTGAACGTCTACGAGGCGCTGAAGGAACTGGTGGACTGACCCGCCATTTACTTACCTCTCCCTAACACGTAGTATCGCACCATGAGCAAGTACATCTTCCTGCAACTGGAACTTCGGGACGGCGAGCACGAGCACATGTCCCAGACCGTCCTTGAGGTGCCTGAAGGCAAGACCATCGACGAGGTGGCCGATACCTACCTGAAGGAATTTTGGGGTGACAGCGAACCCTATGACAAGGATGATCTCAACGACCAAAGCGTTGAGTATCCCAACGGGATCGTGGGCGAGATCTCACGCTGTTACGAGATCCCCAAGGAACACTACGAGATCCTCAAGCAATACATCTGAGCGATGAAGTGGCCTACCATCACCGTTCGCTTCTGGGACCATGATCCCCGCGTGAACGACTGTTTCGGAAACACAAGCAAGTGCGAGGTCAAGGCTCGCACTTGCCCCGAGGCACGCCGCAAGTTCTACGACTGGCATCAGAAACATCGCAAGGGACAAACCTTCCCGCGCATCCATTCCATCGGATAACATGACTAAGAGCTTCACTGTATCGGTAACGCGCACATCGCACGCAACGGTTGAATTCCGCGTGAACATCGAGGGGACCGACAACCCGGATGGAGACCTTGAATTCGCCAAGCGAAAGGCCTTGGAAATGGCGGCGAACCATGAGTTCGGTTCCGGCCAAGCGGACTACGAGGCGACTGTTACGAGCGAAGGTTGAACAATTTCCGGCCCATCTACGTATAAGGGACTGAAGATCAGAATTCTGATTACCTTCGCGTCCCCTTTCTTGGGCCTGTAGCACAACAGGTTAGTGCAACTGACTCATAATCAGTAGGTTATCGAATCATACCCGGTCAGGCCCACAATTGTCGATGATAGATGTTATAATACTCAAATATTTTTTCGCCTTTTCAGGCTTGAAGTATTTGAGCGAAGAAGTATCAATAAGGCACAATTCAATTCCACGTTCGTTACATGCTTGATGCTTGCGTTGGTCATTGTTCTGTATTTGACCAAGTTTCTCTGAACCAAAAATAGGTTCGTAGTGAAATATGCCATTTAGTTCAAATGCCAATTTCAAGGATGGAATGTAAATGTCCAATTCGGAATTGATGGCATCCTTGCGATTAAAATGAAATTCAAGCAATGGATACAAGGCAAGAAGCTGCTGTTCAAGCCACGCTTCCAGCTTTGAACGACGAACACCTTGTATCTTGTTTGCATTTCTATACATTGCCGAACAAGATCTGTTGCAGAAACTTTTAGGATGCTTTCTTACTTGATTGGCATGACGTACAACTGGCAGTCCGCATTGTTCACATGGTTTGGTTACAGACTGATTCCTTGATGAATGAGAACACATATCGCTACAAAATGCTTTCTTCTTTTCTTGTGCTTTGTGTCTTATGATGCTTCTCTTGGTTCTGTGGAATGTTTTTCCGCATCCATCGCATTCAACTGGAAATGTATCAGTCCACTTTGCGTTATCGAACTCTATTGATTTGTCCATGTAAGTAAATACATGGAAATTGCAATTTCAAATCCCACCGGGCCCACTTTATTCCTTGTGACGATACACGTAGTATCGCAGCATGAACCCTCACATGCAAGAACTGGAGGCTTACGCTCAGCAGAATCTGGAGCAATGGGCTCTTATCGACAAGGGTTGGAAGTTCGCATGGAACTCCCGCCGTACCTCCTTCGGGTTGTGCAGCCCTCGCAAAAAGACCATCTTCCTGTCAACATTCCTGCTCAGCACGGTTCCCCTTGATGAACACAAGGATACCGTGCTCCATGAGATCGCACACGCGCTGGACTTTGAAGAGCGGGGCTTCTCCAACCATGACCGCTATTGGAAAAGGAAGGCGATCGAAGTCGGAGCCGCTCCCGTTGCATGTCGTTCCGCGCAGGACAATACGACCATCCTGCAACAATCCAAGTACACGCTGGTCTGTCCCAATGGCCATGAGTACCCCAAGCACAGAGTGCTCAAGCATAAGCGCTCTTGTCCCAAGTGCTGCCCTGTGTACAACGAGAACTTCCTGCTCAGGGTGATCCAAAACTACTGAGCACATTTACTTTCGCCGCACAAGCCCGTAGTATCCAGTAAGATGAAACTGGTCATCCCGAACTTCGACCAATTCAAGGCGTTCGCCAAGCGACACAGGAACGTTGAGGCCAATCCTCAAAAAGTGGACGTTGCTTGGTTCATCGCCACAAAGTTCCCATTCAAGGTGCCGTTCATCATTGATACGGATCGAATGGGTTGGTCCGCAAAGGAACAGGCGCTCATCCTTCCTCCCAACGACAATGTGATGACCGTGATCCATGAGGCATGGCATTACTTCATGGCCCCGCCTGAAATGCTCAACTACGACAACTTCGGCTTGGGTACTCCTGCTGGTGGACAAGGGTTGCAAGATGTCTACATGCGCCCTTCGGAAGCCGATGACGAAGAGGAAGCCGTGTGCTACTTCACGATCGCAACGGCTCGCAAGTTGCGCGTCCCCATCCCGGCCATCATGGATGAAATGGAGTACGCAAATCTGTCCGATGGGTTCATCCATGAGAAATCGGACGGTCGTTCCAACTACTTGAAGATCCTTGGGCTATCCGCAAGGCGCGACCTCTCCCGGTTCGGATTTGAGATCGAATACGCCTGAGGATTTATTCCTCTCCCTTCAAGCCGTAGTATCACATCAACAACACGAACATGGCACGCAAAGTCACCGTCGAAGTAAAGGTCAAACTGACCATCAACATGGATGAGGGCATCGAAGTGTCCGAGGTCATCAATGAACTGGACTACGATTTCACTTCCAACACTGATGGTGCTGATGTGGAGGACACCGAGATCACCGACCACGAAGTAACCGATAGCAAATGAGCAAGACCACATCCATCAAGGTGACGGCCATCGACTTCGACACCGATGGGAACAAGAAGCTCGCCAAGAGCTTGGCCAGTAAGACCATTGGACAGGTTTTCAACGTGGAGCACGATGAAGTCTCCCTACAATGAGCGCGTACAAACCTTCTTGGACGGGAAATACGGATCCAAGGTGGTGCGTATCTTGAACAAGGAGATCCAAGGTTGATCCGTTTATTCCTCTCCCTATAACCCGTAGTATAGAGCCATGAACATACACAAGGAGATCAAAGACCTTCGTGCCAAGACGCTTGGTGAGATCGAAGCGGCCTTCTACGAGAAAGAACAGGGATATGAACTTGTCCTTGAAGTTCCCGTGAAGGGATGGATCGACGGCCATGAGCACAAGGTGACGAGCCTTACATCCGATGAGGCTGAAGATGCTTCAGGCGTGACACGTTTCCTTTCCGTTGAAAGCGAATACGATGCTGGCGGTGACGAAAGCGTACAGATAGAACATCGCACCACGGACCTTGGAGACCTTGACCTTGAAGTGCTGCTTCGCATACGCGATGCCGTGAAATAGGTTTATTCCTGCGGCACGAACCCGTAGTATAAGAGCAACACAACCAACATGGCAAAGAAAACACCCAAGTCACCCGTAGTCATCTTCCGCCTCAATCGTTACGAAGATGACGGAAGCGTAAGCGACGTTGCCATCGTGACCGCAAGCACGAATGACGGCGAGCAGGATCCCAATGAGATCATGAAGCGCATTTCAACGGGCGTGGCCCGATGGATCGAAAAGACCGATGAAGGCAAGAAGCTGTGGGAGGAAACCAACCACGACCTGAACATCGCTGACATCGCAGACCATAACACCGACTTGACGCTGGAACTCCTGCGCAATGGCATCAATGGGTTCGCTGTGCAGATCAATCCTGCAACGGAACCCGAAGCAAGCAACTTCAGCTTCGATACGGTCCTGCCTCTGCGCGTCGATGACTTCACCGAATAAGAAAGGGAACATGGTTACCATCAAGATCCATCAGAGCGAAGACACCGCGAACGACATGGCCCATTGCCTGCGCCACATCGCCAAACTGATCGAAGAGGGCTATACGAGCGGTCACGGGCCAACGTGGGAACTGGAAGGTGAGGATGAGCCTGAAGAGGACGAGGACTAACATTTATTCCTCTCCATCCAACCCGTAGTATTGGTGAAACGAAGTGAAAACATCGCGCCATGAGCAAGATGACCTCCAACAACCTTTACTGTGTAAAGGACAAGACAGGCGAAGTCCTCCGCTTGGACGATGAAGTGGAGTTCCAACTTGGCAACCGCAGTTTCAGCGGTCGTGTGATCGGGTTCGGTCGTGTACCTCCCTTCGTCATGGTGGAGGACATGGATGGGGATGAGTTCACTGTGGAAGGCGATCAGATCATCTCCGATCGAGGCGCGGACAAGACCATCGCCAAGGCTGAGGCCAAGCGATGATTTATCCCACGTCGATCAACACGTAGTATCGTGCCATGGAACAAAAGGCATACAACTTCCGAGTCACTGGCGGCATCCTCATGGATGAAAATGCCGAAAAAATGTTTGACCATCAAGGTAACATCATTGGGTTCAAGACAGCCAATGGATTGGTAAGGCTATGTCTCGCCTTGGAAGTAGAACAGCCCGATGGATCGTTCAAGTACCTTTCGACGGAAAGGGAAATGGACAAAATGGGCGCCACGCTGGTCAACTATGAAGAGACGGACCTCTTTGAGATCGACGAGGACAAGGAATGAAGTTTACTTTCATTCCATCAACCCGTAGTATTGGCGAAACGAATTGAAAACATCGTGCCATGAGCGAACCACTGAGCTTAGATCTTCAGATCATCGGTAACATCATCGACTCTGAAGTGAACAGAGTGCAACATACGTTGAACAGTACCATCGAAAACCTGCTCAAACAGATCGAGCCGGATGAAAAGAATGACGATGGTTCGTTCACGTTGTTCTTTGATAGTCGAGAAGAACAAGTGTTCTGGAACCCGTCAAATGAAGATGATGACAGCAGCGAATTGCGTCACATCAACATTTTCTTCTTGACCCCCAACAAGATGGACTTTGATTTCGGGTTCATTGGCAACGATGATTTCGAGACGGACATTGACAGTCTTCGCATCGAAACCAAGAAAGACCTCATCAACGTGCTGCTATACCGCTTGGACGAACAACGTCAAGCCAAGCGCAATCGGACCAAGAAGAAAGCGTAACCAGTCGTTTATTCTTCCTCTTCCAACCCGTAGTATCGCATCATGAGCAAAGCAGCAATGAAGCGTCATGCCGCCTTCCGCATGGAAGTGGTTGCACGACTTCTCTCTTTCAACAGCAAGGTTCTTTTGGATGACGATCATACCTTGCAGATCATGGTCGATACCAAGCGTATCGGACCCCTTCTGTTCACGATGTTCAAGCGTGACGGTGAAGATGAACGCCGTGGTGACGGCCTCTATTCGCTGTTCTGCCAGCTTCCTACCAAGGAACAAGTGGAGAAATACGCCCCGCTGGTGAACCTTGTGTTCGGTCAAGGCATCATTCATGTAATGAACCCGTTCAGCGGTAAGTGGAACATCCACTTCTATGATGCGAAGGATGTTCTCAACGAACTGGATGAGCGCCTTAAATGGCTCAGCAAGGAACACAATGACGTTTATTCCGCAAGCCTGAACTCGTAGTATCGTACCACAACAACAGAAACATGACAAAAGAGTCAGCAGTGACCATCTTCCGCCTCAACCGATACGAGGACGATGGCAGCGTGAGCAATGTAGCCATCGTGACCGCAAGCACGGATGATGGGGAAACGGATCCCAATACGATCATGGGTCGTATTTCCAAAGCCGTGGCGCGATGGATCGAGAACACGGAGGAAGGAAAGAAGTTGTGGGAGGAAACGAACCATGACCTGAACATCGCTGACATCAGCGAATATGATTCCAACCTGACGCTTGAACTTCTGCGCAATGGCATCAACGGCCTTGCCATTCAAGTCAACCCTGCAACGGAACCCGAAGCAACCAACTTCAGCTTCGATACGGTTCTTCCGTTGCGTGTCGATGACTTCAAGGGTTGAGCGTTTACTTCCAGCCCATCAACTCGTAGTATCGGCGTAGCAAAGCGAAGACATCACACCATGAAGATCAAACTCGAACATCAGTTGCACGAGGATGGCGTCAAGCCATGCCTCGCCGTGGAGTCGGATGGGAAGGATGATGGCGAATGGTTGGCCACGGTCCGCTCCATAAAGGACGCCGAGGAATTGATCAAGCGGTTCAATCGCTACGAACTGCTGGTTGCGTTCATCCAGCACATCGGGAACCTGAAGGATGACAAGGAGACCATCGACTTCATCGTGAACAACATCGACGAAGTGCTGGAGGACGAGGAGGGCAATGACATCGACCCGCCGATCGAATTCATCGTCAAGTAGGGTCGATTTATTCTTCTCTTCCGATCACGTAGTATCCCTGTGAAAGAAGCCAGCATGTCGGACCACTACTTCGATATCATAACAATGCACCTTGTCGAAATCGTCGGCAAGAACGCTTGGACAATTGGCAACGAGCGGAAAATCGGAGTGGTAGGTTTCGCTAAGAACTTCAAGGAAGACCCACGGGCGGCATGCGCCGATCCCGAGAAGATCGAGAAGGCCATCCTTGAACTTCGCGATCAAGGCAAGGAAGATCCCATGGTAACGCTTCGCTGGAGGGATGTGGAAATCCAAGTTTCCTTGTGGAACAACGGCAAGTCCTTTGAGTGGGTCTGTTACGAATACCCATGAAGCACAAAGTGATCATAAAGGGCGTCTTACAGCCCGACACGATGACGGTCGATGAGATCCGCATCTTGGCAGAGAAGCAAGGCTTGCAACCGCATACGTGCTACGATAACGGATACAGTTGCATCTCCTACGATCAGATCAGTTGGGAATTCCTTGCCAACCAAGATCGGCAGCGCATCATCTACCTGATGTCCGATCGTCCTGCAACGGAAGTGAGCGGTAGCTGACCTGCCGATCGTAATACTCCATCAACAACAGCACAATGAGCCTTACCAAGAAGCTGCAAGAAATGCTCGGTCTCTTCGAGGAGATCAAGAGCGAAGTGAAAGACCGCGATCGTAAGCTTTACGAGCGCTGGGCTGCTGGTGGCTTCAACATCAATGCGGACATCGTTTCCATGTATCCCAACGTGGAGGAAGTGGTCGAAAAGTTGGGAGACGAGGATCACGATGAAGAGGACGAAGAGTGATCTTTATTCCTCCAACTACAAACCGTAGTATCGCATCATGACAACGCAACTGACCAACGAACGCAAATTCGATCTGTTGAGCAAGTACGGTCTCACGGATGAAGAGATGCGTGACAACCTTGCTGAAAGCGGGTTCAATGATCTCGACAATGAGATCGTCATGTGCGAATGCGCAAGGAACATGGGATACATCTGGTCCTTCAAACTGGACCGTTGGTTGGCCAAGAACCGTATGTTCCTCGATGATGACCAAGAGGACTACGATGCTCTGCTGGACGAGGTTCGCAACGAAGAGCACAACGCATGAAGCGCAAGAAACTCAACGGTGACGGCATCAAACTAGCCACACTCATCTATGGCCCGCCAAAACCCAAGGAGACCCAAGAGGAACTTCCGTTCGGGGAAACGCCTGAACGCGCTGACAAAAAGGCTGATCAATAGGAAATTGTCCCGATCTGTTTCTATCTTTGATAAGGATGAAGCAGAGGACAAAGTCATGAACTGTGACTACTTATTGGAAAGCGACCGCATTGATCTGATCAACAGCATGAACCTGAACTGAGAGGGATTTATTCCCGCTCGCTCAACCCGTAGTATCGGCGTAGCAAAGCGAAGACATCACAACATGAGCAAGATCAAGGAACTGGAGGATCGCGTAAGCGATCTGGCCAAGCGCCGCAAGGTCGCCAAGATGAACTTGGAGGACAGGCATCGGGATGCTTTCGCAAGACAGGCCCAATACGTTGGCAATGGCATCTATACCATCACTGGCCTGTACTCCACGGATACACGCGAACTGATGCTGATGTTCGTCCTTCAGCAGGAAGGCGAACCCGTGAACGACAAACACATCCAATTCGAGGATGATGACCAATAACAAGTAAGACAAGTACTTTCAATCGACAATGAAAACGACAGAGATCGGAGATTTCGAGGTGTCCTTCCGCTATACGGATGAACAAGGGAACACCGTCCGCCAAGAACTGACCGCCGCTGACCGCGCCTACATCCAACGCAAGTTGGAAGATGACGAGCAGGGCAAGGTCCCCAGCGGGGAATTGACCCTCCACTGGAAGGTGGTCTACTAAGCAGGTACAAGCCCCCGCAGAGGAGAGCCTTGGGCCTCTAAATCCCATGGGCGTTGGTGACAATTCCAACCGGGGGCACCTGTTTATTCCTTAGCCATCAACCCGTAGTATGGCGCTATGAGCATCAGTGAGGCAAAAAAAGCCGCCTATCAAGCTGCCAAACAGCACGGCGTGACCATTGATTATCAAGTGGGAGATCAACGCTGGACTGTGAACGTGGAAGCTCCTGATGGGAAAGTCTTCCTTGGCGGAGAGCATAGCCTTGTAACATCGTGGTTGACCAAGCCTGATGCAAGGTTTTGGATGGATGTTAAGCAGGACATTGAGAGCAACGCCCCTTACATGGTGGCTGAGGAATGATCTTTATTCCTTAGCCATCAACCCGTAGTATTCTACCATGAGCAAGAAGCAAGTCAAGCCTCAACCCATCATGCGCATCCATGTGGTGAACATGAGCAACGGATACGGCTTTTCGGATACCGAGGTGACCATTCGAACCGATGGAACCAAGTACGAAAAGCGTGTGACACAGATACTCGACACTTACGCATCCCTGAAGTCTCTGGTTCCTGAACTGACGGCTATCTTGAAAAAGTACCCCGAAGCCACGCTGAACGAAGAACCAAAGAAGTACGACGAGGGTAGCGATGTTGTGATTGAGTGGGATGTTGTGATTGAGTGGTGGGAACCCCTCAGTGAAGATGACCCTGCGGTGCAGGAGCTTTTGGAGAACGCCAAACGTGCGGAACAAGCCCAACGTGATCGCGACGAACGTGAGTTCCGGCGCCTCCAAGCTGAGCGTCCGGACCTGTTCAAGAAGTAGGAATGCCCGACAGCGGAGGGGCGGTGATGAGCCGCCTTTCCGTGTTTTATTTTCGCTGAGCGGAACCGTAGTATCATGTGGGGGTCTGTCTTTTTGAGTCCCATTTATTCCTCCATCTTCAACCCGTAGTATCGCGGCATGAAGACGCTTGAGCAACACGTCAAAGAGGTGATGATCCAAAAGGGGGCCAGTCCCTTTTGGGCTGATTCGGCCATGCGCTGGATCGAAGGGGTCATGAATACGAACACGTACTTCACGAAGGGGGTTTCCCACTTCAGGATGACCCTGAACAAAGAGGGCAACGGGCTGATCGGCAGCTTTTCGTTCGACGTGCTGCTGCTCTTTCCGGATACGAACAAAGAGGCTACCGGGCGAATTTCCTACTCCTTCGATAAGGATCGGAAGATGGCGCACAAGGTCAGGCTGACCTTTTATTCCGAGCCCGCCAACCCGTAGTATCACCACATGACAACCCTCCTGAAACTTACTCGCGGTAACGCAAAGCTCGGCAAGGATACGTTGATCTTCAACCTTCCTGCGGGCCATACGTGTCCGGGCGCCAAGGACTGCCATACGAAGGTGGTGGATTCCGCCGATGGCAAGCGCAAGATCGTTGACGGTCCGGATAACAAGTTCCGTTGCTACGCGGCCACGGCTGAGGGTATCTACCCCAAGGTCTATGAGGCTCGTAAATTCAACTATGATCTGATCCTTCCGTTGGCCCGGAAAAAGGACGTGCAAGGCATGGTCGAATTGATCCTCACGTCCATGCGTGCGATGCCCATGGACAAGATCAACCGTGTGCGCGTCCATGAGAGCGGGGACTACTTCACGTTCTCCTACTTCGCCGCTTGGATGCAAGTTGCCACGGCTTTTCCGAACATCAAGTTCTATTCCTATACGAAAAGCCTGCCCCACGTTGTGCGCGGCAAAAAGGAAGGGATCATCCCGCCCAACTTCATCTTCACGGCCAGCAAGGGCGGCAAGTTCGATTATCTGATCGAGCGCGAAGGTTTCAAGTCGGTGACCGTGACAACTACCCAAGCGGAAACCGATGCGGCCTTGGCAAGCGGCGGCAAGTTCGATCATGATGACAGCTTGGCCCTTGGTGACAGCGACTTTTTCCTTCAGGTGCATGGACAGCAGCCCAAGGGTACGCCTGCGGCAAAGTTCTGGGACCGCTTGGTCAAGGAAAAGCGCGGGGGTTACAATAAGAAAAAGCGCAACGGTGTGCTCAAGAAAAATGATCATGCCCGCCTGCAAATGGCGGCATGATCTTTATCCCTCTCCCCTCAACCCGTAGTATAGGAAGCAACCCAACATTGAACATGGATACCCGAAAACTCGAATTACAGGAAGGCACTGATGACCTCAAGATCATCGACGTAGGTTCCGACAACGGGGATGAGATCGGTGCGGTCTTCCTGACGGGGGATGAGGAGTTCGACACGAATGATCGCCGCCCTCTGGCTGCTGAGATCGTGAAGCGGTTCAATGATCATGAAAACATGCGCAAAGCCCTGATGCATTTGGTGCTCACCATTGACTCCACAGGCGGCATCACGGAACACACGAATAAGGAAGATGGTGGTCCAGTAGCGGATCCTGAATGGCTCGATCTGACAGAAGCATACCTGCTGGCATGTGAAACGCTGGGTCGTGAACCGAAATATAGTAAGGACTGATCTTTTACTCCTCTCCCCTCAACCCGTAGTATCGTAACATGAGCAAGCGCATCAACATCTTCTTCACAACCGATGACACGATTCGTGACATGGACAGGGTGGAATCATCCATCATCCGTGCTGCTGAAATGAACGGCGGCATACAGACCGGGGGCGGTCTTGGCCCCGAGGGACGTGAGGTCTCCCTTGAGTTCGCTGTCCATTCCGAGATGAAGCCATTCCTCAAGCAACTGCGTACATGCATGTCCATGCTGACGGTCAGCATCCCCTCCCTCAAGGTGACCCACGAGATCCCTGAACAATGAGCACGATCAAGCGCAAGGTTTTTTACACGATGTCGAACATCGGCAAGGCCAAGCACGTTATCAACCATCATGATGGCGAACAGACGCACCCCGATGGTAGCCCGTTCTTCGGCATCACGATCTGCAAGAACAAGAAGAAGCTGAAAGAGGAGACCGACAAGCTGACCAAGGAAGGGTACAAGGAACTGAAGTCCTTTTATTCCTTCCTGATGGGCTCGTAGTATCGCATCAACAAAACCTCTCCCCATGAACGAGCGCTTTTTCCTCTCCGAGTTCGATGGCCACCTTTACCGTGACGGGGACCTGAAGTCTCCCTTCCGTAAGAATCTCATGCGGTGGAACAGCCAGATCAAGACGGTGGCTGACCTGAAGGAGACCATCCGGGCCGCTGACCGCGCCTTTGGTGGGACCGACCTTGTGCTTCTCATGAATGATGGCGAGATGATCTGCGGCAAGTGCGCCCGTCAGGAATTCCGCCAGATCGCCGAAGCGGTCCGCGACAAGGACAACAACGGATGGCGTGCGGTCGGAGCATGCATGGACAATGAACTGGAGGCTTGCGAGTGCGCCCATTGCGGTGACATCATCGTGGAGGGTCCGGAAGATGAATTCGACGAGAACCCCGATAACGGTGATGAGTTCGTGGACAGCGATCCATGGCGCGGCGGGCCTGAGGGGGATATGTTCGGATGAACATTTATTCCCCTCTCTTCAAGGCGTAGTATCACGACAGACAGAACAAGGTCATGTATACCAAGGAAAAGCAAGCTGAGATCGTTCGAGACCGCGATACCAATCTGGACGAACGCATTCTCATCGAGGACCATACCATCGCGGTACATTTTTCCGGAAGGGATGTGTTCTGTATCCCAGTGAAGCGTGATCGAACATCCAAGCGAAAGGATTGCCGCATCACAAAATACCAAGTGGAAAAAGGGTTCGTCAGCGACCGATGGGAGATCTACCAAGAAGCGATTATCTGTGATGAACAAGAGGTCGTCATCGCAGTTTCCTTGTCGCAGATGCTTTTCCTCACCGCTCCGGATTGGTCCAAAAAAGCCCTCAAGAAGTATTTCACGGAGGTGCTCAAAGATCCAACTAAGGAATAGTCGGATTTATTCCACTCTCCCCAATACGTAGTATCCATCACACAACCGAACGAACATGAAAGTCTTGTCGCAGGACATCGCCATCACAAAGAAGGAGACCACCGTGGTGGAACTCGAAGATGGTCGCAAGGTCGTCGTGCTCAACTTCATCAACGAGAAGGGCAAGGTGGATGACTGCTTCATATCCTTCGAGGATACGGGCGAAGATCTGGAATATGAGGGTGAAGAGGGTGAACTGCGCGAACAAGTGGAGCAGTTCGTGGAAGAGTACGTGAAGGAGCAGGAAAAGAAGGGATAATCAATTTCCACATCGCGATGAATGAAGCAGTGGATTGGATCGAAAAGATGGGAGTGGTATACAGCACGTTGAAGACTAACTTCAACGCAAGCGGTGAAGTCGCTGCTGTCATCTTTCCTCCAAACAGATCCAATCCAAAGTTCGTTCTCAGCATCAACGGCTATCTGTTCGAGCATAACACCTTGGAGCAGGCAAAAGTCGATGCTGTGAACAGGGTTGCGAACAACGTTGGGATTTATTTGTCTTACCTCTTGCCGTAGTATCCTGCCATGAGCAAAACCAAACTTCAACTTGAGGTGAACACCAAGTTCATCGAGCAAGGATCCGACATCGCAACGGGCGTTAAGAGCGACCCCAACAGGGTTGTTCTGGGGAATGCCGTTCTTCTTGCCTCTCCCTTGAACCTTGACAAGGACTATTGGCAGTTCCGGGTTCAGCTTGGGAACAAAGGCCAAGCCATCGTAGGGTTCCCCAAGTTCGGCGTGATCGGCATCGGGTTCGCAAAGGAAACCGACTGGAACACGAACCTTCCATCGAACTGCACGGTGGATAAGATCTTCGATTACATTGCCCGTAATAAGGGGGACAGCAGCATCCTCGATAGCGATGTGAAGATCGCCATCGGAATGGTGCAGAAAGCCGCCAAACGTTGGGAAAAGTACCAGAGGAGCTTGAAGTTGAAGACCGTATGGGAGAAGGAGCCTTTCATGCGCAGCGGCGACAAGCTCATGACCCTGAAAGAGTTCGAGCAGCGTTGCTATGTGCTCCGGGCAAGCCGTATGGATACGATCACCCTCTACGGTGGCGGCATCTTTCCGGACCGGGATATCAAAGTCCGCAAGTGTGTTGTCCTCTTTGGGTTGACGGAAAACCCATACAGTTGGAAGTACAAGTTCAAGTTCTACTGCAAAGGGAAAAAGGACGCTCTGAAACGTGCATACCAAGCGATGCTCAACCTGCACATTCGCGATGAGGTCCGGCTGAAGTTCCCTTCACTGGAAGAGATGAACACGGAATACAACGGCAAAGTGCCCATTTCCTTCTAAGCTGTTTATTCCGTCCTACTCAACTCGTAGTATCTCCTCACAAGCAACGAACATGAACTACCGCGCAATCGAATAATCAACCACACGATCATGTTAGCCTTTGAGATCACTCCCGACGATGTAAAGGATGCAGTCAAAGAGCAGCTTCAGGTAGACATTGACGACCTGAAAGCCTCGCGCATCTTCGACGCCTTGGACCTGCAAGAGGTCAGCGATAAAGCCAACTTCTCCGATGAAGGAGGCTATGCGGAACTCAGTGGAATGGAGGCTGCGCTGGCGCGGGCCAAGGAAGAGGTCATACGCCAGATCAAGGAAATGAACCTCATCAATTAGGGTCGGCAGGCATAACATATTGAGAATCAACCTGCTTCACAAAACACAACTTCAAACTGAGTATTGATTCTGCAATATGTGACAAGTGTCACATATCAGTAAAGAACGCCAATCTTGACAACTGAACAGTTTTTTTCGTACATTTGCGGCGTGAATCAAGTCCTGTTGAAGACAGGAAAGGGAATTCTCCCCTCCTGAACGAATAACTAAGACCATGAGCACACATAAAGGAGAAAGTGGCGCAGGCTCACCCCGACCACGCAGGGATGTATCCATGCTGGAACGCGCCACGAAGTACGCCAAGCTCTACAACAATGGGCAAGGCAAAAGCGCAGCGGAGATCGCTGAGAAGTTCAGCGAGAATGAGGTGACCGTCTACAAGTTGATACGCATGGGCAACGCTCCCCAAGCGATCCACTCCCTCATCCAGAAGAAGCGTATCCCGGCCACCATCGTGCTGAACATGCTCAAGTCCTCCATGACGGACAAGCAGATGATCGACGCGGTGAACGCCGAGGTGGAACGGCGCGACAATGCGATCAAGCAACTTGAGAAGGAAGGGTTCCATGGCGGAACCTCCCTCACCCTCAAGCGTGCGGTGGCCCTTGCGATGGCCAACCTGAAGAAGCGCCGCCTCATCAAGAACGACAAGCAGAAGGCCATCGTTGACGTGCTCAACGACATCTTCGGCGGGGACAAGCCCTCGGTGGCCGACATCGAGAAAGCCATCCTGACCACCTGATAGGTGCGAACACCAATGAGCAAGGGGAGCCCATAAAGCTCCCCTTTCTCTTTTATTCCTCTCCCTATGGCCCGTAGTATCTTAGCGAAACCGACAGCCACATGAACTACAAGGAAACCGACAAGCTATTCGGAGTCCACGAAGGTATCGTTCATTCCGATGTGTTCGGTAAGTACGATGGCCTTGAGCGCATCGACAACGGAATGGTCGTGGCCTTCGGTGAGCACGACAAGAAGGTGAAGTGTCCCATCTTCGGTGACATCCTCCCCTACAAGAGCGTGACGGTGGTATGCACCAAAGAGCAGCTTCCCGGCGTGCTCCAACATCTGATGAACGCCCATGGTGGAGGCCATCGCTACGAACGCGAGCTATCCGATGGGCGCATGGCCATCCGGAGCGATTACCAAGCGTGGTGATTTATTCCGGACACATCACCTCGTAGTATCCCCTCACAAGCAACAACAACATGAGCACACAACCCCGTTCCATCAGCGCCATCGCCAGCGAGATCTATCGCTTGAAACATCAATGGCCTCAAGGTCGTATCAGTATCCCAGCGGAAGCCTACTTAGGCCCCATGCTGTCCATCGACAAGATCACGGATATGTATGACCAAGATCCCGCCCGTGACGTGGTGGCCTACTTCCTGAACAATGCAACGGTGTGGAAAGGTGAAGATGCCCGCCGCATCAAAGCCGAACTCAACGCAATGCTGAAAAGCGCATGAAGACCGTTACCGTACATCATCCAATGGGCCGCGACCAAGTCGTGGAACTCGTCGAGGAGTACAGGGGTTTCAACATCGTGAAGGACGGTGGATGCCTCATGGTGCATGACCCGAAGAACGAGACGCTCTTCGTCTTGGGCTTGGATGATTCCAAGATGAGCGGACGGCGCGTGTTCCATGAGGAGTGCAATACCGTGGAGGAGGGTCGTCGTTACATCGACCATACGATCGAATTCTTTTCCAAGAAGCAGCCAAGAAAAGCGTAGTCGTTTATATTTGGAGCTTCACAACACGTAGTATCCAACCATGAAGGAGGATGTGATTTATTCCTCTCCCTTGAGAGCGTAGTATCTCCATTGTAACAGCAATGGTCATGAAGCTGATCTCACACAAGGTTTTTCAAGAAGCTCTCAACTATAGCGGCCCGACAAAGCGCGGTATGGAGCTTGAGAAACTGCTCAAGAACAAGCTGTTCAAGCGAATCCCGTACAAGTTCGTAGATCTAAAAGACAAAGTTGGGTGGCTTGGCAGCGAACGTTGCCTGCTCATTCGCAAAGAGGATGAAGGACTGGAGGTTCTTCACGAGTTCTGTCACTACCTGCTTTGTTCCAAAGACCGCTTGGCATATGACGAATTCGGTCTTGGCAGGGGTTTTCGATCAAATGCGATGGATGCGAAACGCGTTCTGAATGATGCCACTGCTTATCAAGAGGAAGAGGCGGTCTGCCTGCTTGCGGCATCGTTCATGCTCCACATGAGAATGGGCAAAGGAATAGTGGGTTATCAACTGCAAGATCAGAACTTTGATGGGTATGATAAGTCATTCTTCAAGAAAAGCATTCGCTTTATCCGGAACAGGAAAAAGACGATCAACAAAAAATTGGGAATGGATTTACTGTGAACGGATGAACTCTTAGTATCCCAGCAACACAAGCGGCCATGAGCGAAAAGAAGACCATCCTCGAACGTCTCGAAGCCGTTCAAAATTGGCTCGATGAATTGCGTCAAACCGAGCACAAGAAGAAGCCATCAGACCGCATTAGCAGCGCATGCTATGTGATATCGGTGGGATATCTCCTGTCAGCGGCTGGTTACTGTCTGAAGAGCTTTATGGACGATGTCCAGATCGATCCCATGAGGGCCGTGCAGAATACCAACGATTTGGAGCGCATGGTGCTGATCGACTTCCTGCTTCCCCAATTGGAGAAATGCATGGAAGGCAAGGTAAGTGCAGAAGTCCTCGCCACCAACTTGCACGTCTTCTGCAAGAACCGCATCATGAGCGGCAATCTCACGGACATGAACTGTACCAACCCGATGGTGAACATCATGAGTGTTTACAAGTACAGGGCATACGCCCAGATCGTGAAGACCATCGACAGGGCCGCTGTGGAGTTCAATCGGGAGGTGCAGGAAGCGGTGGAAGTCATGGACAAGAAGGCAAAGGCCTAAGCAACAATCCCGACCGAACCAACGTATAACAAGGAAGCCATGAGCAAGGGAAAAGCCATCCAGATCCATGTACCACGCGGTACGGTCATGCTTCCCGACAATGACCAGTGGGAGAACCGTTTCGAGATCCGAAGCCAATCTTCCAACCGCGTCTACATCATTTCCCAGAATATCAAGAAACGGCACTGGGCTTGCTCGTGTCCGGGCTGGCGCATCCATCGCAACTGCAAGCATTTGCAAGCAATCGGGCTGCCCGGAAACGAACGTCCTTACGAAGCAAAGCTGAGCCAATGAGCAAGACAAAAGCCAAGAAGGGGTTCCTTGACGGCTACAAGACCTACGATCCAAAGGTCGAAGGCTACGGTTCTCCCCATGACTGGAAAGACTCTTTCCATGAGCGCATGGGCATCGACGAAGCTCGTCGTGTGGTGAACAAGAAGTCTCCCTATGATATCTTGGGCGTAACCAAGGAATCCACTTGGGACCAGATCAAGAAGGCATTCCGGCAACTGGCCATGCAACATCACCCGGATAAAGGCGGAGACCCCGCTGCGTTCCGAGAGGTACGCGCCGCGTTCGAGGTTCTCGAATCGGTTTATTCCAAATGATCCAACCCGTAGTATCGGTGGAACGAAGTGAAAACATCCGGCCATGAACATCGACTTCAAGAAAATAGCAACCTCGTTCATTCGTTTTGAACAATGGTTCGCCCATAAGTTCGGCTGGTTCTTTTCCCCCAAACGCTACAAGTGATGGAAGACGACTTCAAGCAGAAGATGAAGGACTACTTCATTCCAGAAGTAGAGAAGATGGCCCAGAAAGAAGAGGTTCATCTGGAATGGCTCAAGAAGCAACACCGTCGAATGGTCGACCGCAACTTGATGGCCAACCTATCGCAGATCGACCAGTACATCCGTGGTAGCCATGGAATGTTGGAGCATTACAAGCTACGCCTGAAGCAATACAAGGAATACGTCGGCATCAAGTGAGTTGACGTTTATTCCTGTGGTCCCGACTCGTAGTATCTCGCCACAACACATTCGACATGAGCCAGCAACAAGGACCTCTGATCCACCTCAACGGTACGGATTTCAACACGCTCTTCCATGAATATGGCGAAGTGCGCCGACTGCTGGGAGCAGCCGTGGAGTCCGCTGGGAAGGCCACCTTCCACAAGCGCGACTACTACCCTCTGGGCGAGGAAGAGTGGGAACGTGCCCGTGCAGAGCACGTCAAGCACCTGAAGGCCATTCAGGATGCGCACGACTACTTTCAGAACATCCTGATCCGCCTGAAGGAGCAGCAGTAACAACACGAAGCAACATGTTCGTCACTCTTGACCAAGATGGTTTTTGGTGGGGCAAGGGCCTCACGAAAGCAGCTTCCTTGAAGTCCGCGCAACAAGCTCTGAAGAAGAACCCTTGGGACGGCGTTCGATTCAAGTCTGCGATCCCATGCCACGAGTTGAGCTACAAGCTCCTCAAAGATGTGGAGAACCTTGACAAAGATGATTTCGTCGTAAAGCGGGGCATCTTCTACCTTGTAGAGGCCTTGGAGATCGAACGGGAAAAGGCGGATCAACAGACCGTCACCCTTCTTGGCAACAATGAGCCCGCGTTCGGGAATGCCGAATTCGATGCTCTTGGAACGGATGACAAGCTCAAGGTCCTGTATCGGCTCATCAAGCTCTCGCTCTCCGAGCAGCGCAAGATGAAAGATCGGGATCGCTGAAGCAGGAAAGGATTTATTCCCGACCAGCAAGCTCGTAGTATCCAGCAACAAACGATCACCCAATGAAAACCATTCGCCAACGCCTGAACGATCTCAGCGGCTTCCGTGAGAAGATGAAAGGCAATCCTCACGAAGGGAAGATGGGCACACTCTACGAGTGGCTCCATCAAGCCGTTGACAGCATTGAACATTACGGGAAGGAAATGCTTTCCAACCCGCGAGGCGCTGTGAAAGCATCCACGTTCCTGATGCGGCAAGCCTCCATGATCGATGAACTGCTGGAGCCCATGGAGCAGATCATGAAGGATGAACTCACCGTCGATGATTTCATCTTGGCGCGGACCGAAATGTACCGCACGATCATCCTGAAGACCGACCTTGCATTTTGCAGCGGGATGATGGCCGAGAACCTGCTGGAGATCGAGACGCGGCGTGTGCAGCGTAACATCCTGAACCTCTTAACTTCCAAGTAAGGATGCGCCCTCTCTTCCATTCGGTACACATCGATACGCCAACACGCTTCGTTGGTACACGTAAAGGCGTGCGGCTTTCGATCGCCTTGGGAGACATGGGTCTCTGGGAAGTGGATGCCCATCGTGATGGGGTGTGCATCGTTGATGACTTCATCACGGCCAAGGACATGGATGATGCGATCGGAAAGACCCTTGCGATGGCAGGGGTTTATTCCGAGGAGACCACATCGTAGTATCCCTTCACAAGCCAGCAAAAAATGGAAACTCTCAAGAAGATGAAAGCCATGGTCTCCCTGCTCCGCACCAAGGAGATCAGTTATGACGAGTTCGCAAAGAACGAGTTCCGTCGTAATGGCAAAGCTGCGTTGGAATCGTTGGCCAATGAGCTTCCATTCAAAGAAGTAAAGATCCACTTCAATGCAGGAGGGATTGCTGTGTCCGGTGACCTTTCTCTGCATGGCATGTTCGATGACGGTCGAGGCATCTACCTGCACATCAGTCAGCATTGTTGGGATGGAAGCAAGGTTTCCTGCTATTGCCGTGCCGTCACATCCATGAAGGATTACACGGGCAAGCGGAATGTCTGGCTGAAGGACACGGACCTGCTCGACATCGAAGGACTGAAAGAGACATTGATGAAGGTGTCAATGGAAGCTCTTCCTCGTTAATAACACGACAATGAAAACGCAATACGCCGTCATCGATCGGGCAGGATTCATCGAGAAGGTCTTGTTGAACAAGCCAAGAAAGGTCGGTCCTCTCCGTTATGTCGTGGAGTGCGACTTTGGCTCCTTCCATCGTTTGAAGAAGATGACGGTACAGGAAATGCACAGCGTCAGACCATGAAAACACGAGAAATCCTATCCAAGTTCGACTGGCCCAATGTGACAGGTAACTCTTCACAGTTCGAGACCATGATCGAGCTTGTCCGTGGTGAATTGACGCTGAAACAAGCGATCAAATACACCTATGTTCGCAGGAACAAGAAGTTGCTCCGACAGATCAAGCCTAACCAGCTTCCATACTTCTTGGAGGCAACAAGGAAGATCCTCAACGTCTATGTTCGTCAGCAAATGACGTTCAGGTTCAACGAAGAGAAGTTCTTGGCCAAGGCGAAGAAGATCATCGAAGCCCCACTTACTGCTTAACCGAACAGCTATGACACGAAAGGAGGCTATCAAAATCGACACCGACTTCGAGGTGGACCTCGATGAAGGAACAGGCGACTTCTGTGTGTTCGGCAACGAGTCCGGATTCGCATACGCATCTTTTGCATCCAAGGATGATGCAGACGAGTGGGCCGAGAAAATGAGAAAAGAGCGCGACTCCAACAGGAGTTGAACCTGTGTATGATCGGCTTCGCCAATGCGAATGAGGTAGAAGCAGCGGGGTTGAGACCGCACCGATCACGTCCTGCCATCTGAACGATGGAGCCAACAATAGATAGCACGGTTTATTCCCAAACAGCCAAACCGTAGTATCGCATACCAAAGCAGATCACAACATGAAAAGCGCAGTACTCGCCAAGATCCAAGAAGAGATCCGCATGAACGCCAAGGAATTCTTCTTGGGCAGCGAATCGAGGATGGAACTTCACCTCAGCGGGTTCGCCGAGGAATTCAACCAATGGATCGGCTCCGAGCCCATTGGCTTCTCAGTGAAGCCAAAGCAAGGACAGGTCATCGTTCTGACCAAGGACGAGGATGGCGCCTGTCAACTTCTGCGCTTTTTCCTGATCGGCAACGATTGGCAGGTGTCCGTCGACCTTACCAGCGACACCGTTGAGGGCATGGCCATTCAACTGCTGGAATACAACGATTGAACGTCTAGTCGAACTCGACCCCGTGCTCATTCATCAGTTCAAGCAGCTTCCCTCTGGCCTTTTCCAATGAGGGCCAATCCTTGCGATCATGGTATTTGATGATCTCTCTCAACCATGAATCGTACTCGAACAACAGGGAATAGACATCTTTGGCATGAACAGCCTTATGATGAGCCGCTGCATCATCAGGGTCATTGAGATCGAATTCCAGTCTTGCTTTTGGCATGACGCAAAAGTAGACCATCTGTACGGCAGAAGGGAATCGAACCCTCTACTTTATCTTCTTATATCCTCTGCAATGAGTTGATAATGTTGCGTTACAGTTAGGGCATAAAATACGCAGGTTTTCTAACCTGTTGTCTTTCGGGTCTCCATCGATGTGATCCAATTTGTAATTCGTATGAGGTATGGGATTCGAACCCATGAACACTTGATTGAGAATCAAGGCATTTAGACCACTCATGCAACCTCACATAGCAATCCGTGGAGGCACTCGACCTAGATCGTGCTCCGCCGCATTTTGTCACCTCGGCGGGAATCAAACCCGCTCTACCACAATGGGTCCAGTTTGAAAGACTGGTCGCTCACTCAATTGCATTCGAGGCGATGGTAGTCCCGACGCGAATCGAACGCGCAGTCTTGGCATTGAAAGTGCCACGAGTTAACCAATTACTCCACGGGACCATGATGTCAATGAACAGGCATAAATGACGAAAGGTGGCCACTTGAAGGGCCACCTCTCGGGAACGTTCCTAATAGTTTCGCTTACGTACGCGCTACTTCTAGGACCGATACACCACGCAAGGAGGCCATCGAGCCGCGTTCTTCACGCTCTCGTTCGTAGAACCTTATGTTGTGTACCGTTGTCATTTCCTCTAGTAGCGGGTGCAGCGATCGAATCTGCGTCTTAGGCTTATGAGGCCAAGCTGGGTCCTTCTCCAGTCTAACCCGCATGTATGTTTTGTGCTTCTATTCCGACTTGTACGGCAAAGATAGCTAAATGTTTCGTGTTTCCAAACTAAATAGGCAACTTTTTTATTCTTCGCTTGGAAACCCGTAGTATCACCGTGGGGGTCCATTATTGGAAATCACGAACAAAAGTAGCCTCCGATCCTTTTATTTTGCACCACTGGCACCGTAGTATCGCAGCACAAGCGACAGCAACATGCAAGTCCAGAACAAAGGTAGTCCCGCTCTATAATAAGGATGGAGTAAACCACCTCCAAAAAAAAGTGGTGATCATCATGAAACAAAATCGTGATGATCCTCGTAAGAAGGAGTACAAACAACAACAGGAGTACAAAACCATTTCTAGGACATGAGCGAACAGACCATCCAACCAGCAGCCGAGAAGAACGGATCTTCCAAGGAATTCCGTCGCAGCGGCGATCTCTTCCGCGTACCGCTGAGCGCGGTGACCATCGACGAGGACTTCAACGTCCGTGGCAAGAACAACTTCGGTGACCTGACCGAACTGGCCCAGTCCCTCAAGGAGCATGGGCAGAAGGAAGCCGCCTTCGCGGTCCGCCGCAACGGTGAGGTCGTGCTGATCACGGGCCACCGCCGCTTCACGGCATGGCATCATCTGGTGAAGACCGAGGGTGTGACGCAGGAGCCCGAAATGCTCATCCGCTTCATCCCCCCGAACACTTCGCCGCTGGACCTTTACACGCTCCAGTACACGGAGAACATCAAGGTGGCCAACACGCCGTACGAGCAGGCGCTGCTCATCGAGAAGATGGTGGGCCTCGGGGCAACGGGTGAGGAGATCCAGAAGCGCCTCGGCATCAGCGCCAGCAAGCTGGCTGGCCTGAAGAAGCTCCTGAAGGTGGACGAGGAGATCAAGGCCTACGTGAAGACGGGTGAACTGTCCGTGACCACGATGAACTCCATCTACAAGGAGACCAAGGGCGATGCCGCCGCCTTCAAGGAGCAGGTGACCAACGCTGTGCAGAAGGCCAAGGCCGAGGGCAAGAAGAAGGCCACCGCCCGCCACGCCGAAGTGGGCAAGACCCGTACGCATGCCTCGATCCTCAAGGAGCAGATCAAGCGTCTGACGGCCAAGCAGGAAGCGGGCAAGATCTCCGAGAACGAAGCCTTCGCGCTCTCCCTGTTCAGTGCGGTGTTCGAGAAGAACAGCGACCGCACGATCGGTGAGAAGATCCGTGGGGGCAAGTAAGACCAACGCATCGGGGGAGGGGAACCGCCCCTCCCCCGGATGCTCAACATACCTACCTGTCAGTTTCTACCTACCAACCTGAAAACCGAAGACCATGAGTAAGCAGACCAAAGGCGCTAAGACCGCCAAGACCGCCAAGGCTCCGAAGGCGAAAGCCGTGAAAGCCAAGGCTCCCAAGGCCAAGACCGTGAAGGCTCCGAAGGCCAAGGCTCCCAAGGCCAAGAAGATGAAGCTCATCAAGATCACCCCCGCGCCCAATCGCCAGATCCTCGAACGGGGGGATGAGTTCCAGAAGCTCCGTGACATGGGATTCTCCCAAGGGCAAGTGATCACGATGTTCCGCAACGCGGGGGTCGAGGTCTCCAATCCCGCCTACTACCACGCCCTGAAGATCCACAACGCTCCCGCTGAGGTGCGTCAAGCGATCGCTGATGGGAAGGTGGTGCCCACGCTGGTGCTCCCCCTGCTGAAGAAGCGCTTCAGCGAGAAGCAGATCGTGAAGGCCCTGAACGAACTGGTGGCCAAGCGTGAACAGCACACGAAGTTCCTCCAGAAGAGCGGCTTTGCCGATGGCAGCAAGCTGACTCTCAAGCGGACGGTCTCCCTGATCGCCCAGAAGCTGGAGAAGCTCCAGAAGAGCAAGAGCCTCGACGCCGTGCGCGGCCAAGCGGCCCTCTCCCTGACCCGTGCGCTGAAGAGCATCCACAGCGCGGAGGACATCGAGACCGTGGTGGCCTCCTTCGTCAAGAAGTAAGTGATGCAGTCCAAGTAGTTCAACTCCGCAGAAGGAGAGGGGGGCCGAAAGGTCCCCCTCCCTTTTTTATTCCTCTCCCTGTAGAACGTAGTATCCTGCCAGAATGAACTACTCTCACTACATGACCTACCCCGTCCACCGAAGCAAGGAGGCTTTCGCCTCCTTCATTGGGGAAGTGGAGAAGATCGTGGAGGTGGCTCCGGAGGGTTCAGAGCTATGCGGTCCCGATCATATAGGCGAACCAGTTATCAACAACTCCTTGTTGATCATCGGTTCCAAGGTCAATGAGGACCCCTTCTCTTTCCTGAAGATATTCGTGGACGAACCGTGGCCATCCCATCGGTATCCCATCCTGACGGTGCGCACCAATAAACTCCCGTACGACAGCGTTATCTGCGCGTGCCTGCTGGCTTTCCGCAACCACTTCCCATCCAGTACGATCACCACTGATGGTACCGCCAAGGACTGGGAAAGAGCCGTTGCACTTTACGAATACGCCACTGAACGTCTGGCCCCTAGGGTCGACTTCCAGAACAAGTAAACCCTTGGAACTTACAAAAACGAATGTTTACTTCGTAGTGGTTTCCAATATGGAATTGCTCATCGGTAAGTTCTTATTGGCGAACAAGGAGTTCGGTCTCTCGCATCTGGTGAGGATGAATGAAGAGGAGAGAACGACGCTGTGCGGTATGGTTCAACGCATTGATTCGAAGTTCAAGCCACTGACCAACGATATCCGTCCGGACAATGTCCAGTGCATGAAATGCAGAAAAGCGCTGGAAGTTTTTATTCTGACGGAGACAGCCCGTAGTATCACAGCGTAACACAAACCAAACGTCGAGGACCATGAGCCTGAAGAACCGCAAGAGCACCCGCGCAAAGAAGTCGTGCAACCCGGCCAGCCGCAATGTTGGTGAGCGCATCAACCTGACCCTGAAGACCAAGGGTACGGCCAGCGCGGAAGTGTCCCAAGAAGTCCTCGCGGCCCGTACCAAGCGCAAGGCGTGGGTCATTACCCTGTGCAACAGCCGCAACAAGAAGGCCAAGCGCGAAGCGGCCAACGCCATCTACAAGGAGTTCTATGACCACCTTGTGTTCTACTTCATGCGCAAGATCGGCGTGGGCGCGAACATCAACGACCTGCAAGACCTCGCCATGACCACCTTGGAGAAGGTCTTCAGCAAGATCAAGCAGTACAACCCGGACAACGCGGAGTTCTCCACTTGGGTGTACCGCATCGCCCTCAACACGCTGATCGACCACAAGCGTTCGGTCAAGGACATCGACGTGGTGAGCGTGGAGGCCATCAACTACCACAACGTCAAGAGCGTGGGCGAAGCGGATGCGGAAATGTTCGAGCACACTTCCAACGGTCCCACCCCTGTCGAAGTGGTCGAACGCAGCCAGTCGCACAGCTTGGTGCGCCAAGCGATCGCTGGCCTGAAGAACGAATCCGAGCGCCGCGTGGTGGAACTGCGCTTCCTCGATGAGTGCAGCTACGAGGAGATCGCTGAGACCCTCAGCATGCCGATGGGTACGGTGAAAGCCCTCTTGTTCCGTGCGAAGGCTCGTCTTCAGGAGGAACTCACCGGGAAGCTGGAACTTGCGAGCTAACCCTCGCTGAACAACGGACGAAAACAACCATGGGGCCTCATAAGGGCCCCATCGGTTTTTCGTCCTATTTAGCCTTGATGAACGAAAAATTGGAATCATTCAAATCCGGGTTCTCCGGTATCGTTGACCTGTGCAATGACATCGACAGCACCTCTTTCCATGATTCAGTCTCCGCCATCTGGGATGAAGTGGATTCCCTCGAAAGCGATGATGATATGGAAAAGGCCCTCTCCCTGCTCGATGAACTGCTCATCCATGTGAACGATCTGGACGACGAATTCCTTGAGCCCTTCTGCGATGTTATCAACGACATCAACCAGATGGCGGACGAACTCAGGGACGAGGCGAAATCCGCCTGAAACATGCTATATTTATCTTCATGAGAAACGCATGGGGATATGTGGTCACGGCTTTCTGGCTGCTTCTCGCCTTGGTCAAGGCGTATGAGACCCGCGTGGACTGGATGGCGGTCGCCGTATGCTTGGGCTTCAGCATGCTCTTTGTCATGCTCTCCCTTGTGCTGTCCTATTTAACGGTGCTCGAAACCAAGTTCGACATCCTCACCAGAACATTGTCCGAGACCTTCGTGAAGCTCTCCCAGATCGAACAGAAGAACTACGAGCGCTTCCAAGGATATCAGCCCACCATGAAGATCACCTTCCAAGGGGCACCTCCTTCATGGGCAGCGGAAAGCTCCATGGATGCCATGAGCTTGGAGGAGTTGGAGCAGGAGCGCAAGAAGGCCGAGAAGGAAGAGAACTACGAAAAGGCCGCGAAGATCCAGAAGAAGATCGACCAGAAGAAATCGGGTCGTTGATCGCAACTTTATCATCCTGCGCATCGTAAAAAGAAGGAAGGCATTTATTCTTCCGTTCTTACACCGTAGTATCGGGACAGAAACGATTCCAACATGAGCACCCGCAAGACGTACATCCTGTTCGGCTCTACCAATCCTTACCTTGCCAACTTTGGTCCATTCAACCGTCGTACTCGCATCGCTCTCAGCGTGGAGTACACCACCCGAGAAGGTGCCAGCGAAAAGTTGATGAGCTATTGCGAACAGGAGAGTGACAATTACGTCTTCAACGAATTTGGTACCAAGGTACAATACATGGTGAGTTGCGATGAGGTACGCAACACCATTGAATGGGAGACCGTGATGGATGAAGGAGCTATGAGTTATGAACACGATGGGCGGGTTTGGGAAATGATCGCCATCGAAGACCTCGATGAAGCGGATGCCCGAATTGTCATCCGTGACAATGTGCTCAGTGAACAGGAATTGGAAGAGGTGTATGCCATACATCCTGACCTTCGACCTCAAGAGGTCGAGTAGGTCATTTATTTCTCTGACCATCTCTCGTAGTATTGGGGAAACGAAGTGAAACCATCCCACCAAAGACTCATCGACAATGACCAAGTACAGCACGACGACCAAACTTCAAATGGCCAAGGAGAAGATCCAAGAGACCATGAAAAGGACCAACACGCTGATCGAAGAGTACGCCGAGCTTCAGAACAGGCTCAATGCCATGACGACTTCGATCGACTACACCGAGTTCGATCCCAAGTCCATGCCTGAGATCATCCGCAAGATGGTGGCCATCCGCGAAGAGATCGTTGCACGCACCAATCGTGTCATGGCCTCCTTGATGCTCCGGGCGAAGATGACCAAGTACATCTCTTCGACGCGGTTCGCCTTCAACCTCTCGGACGCTTTGGGGCAGGGCATCTGGGTCTCTGAGGTCATCAGTTCGGGGCGCCATCACCTGCTCCTCAGGGGCGGGATAACCCCCGATCGGTTCATGCCGCTCATGGACCTCTTCGAAGGAAACATCCTGCTGCCTTACGAATGGCTGGACGCATCGGACAGAAAGCAGGTGACCATGATCGATGAATACCTCCAAAAGCGCCGTAAAAAACTCGCCAGCATCGTCAAGAAAGGCGACGTGCTCAGCCCCAGTCAACAAAAAGTACTCGATAGCATTCCTCTGTAAACCAATCATACCATGAAGACCAAGCAGAAGATCGACCGCGTCAATCGCCTTCGGGATGAGATGGCCAGCATCGTCGACGTACAAAATACTCCCATGAGCATCGAGGAAGCAAAGACCGTTGGTCGAATGGCCATGGAGGTCCATGAGATCGAGGAGGACCTTCAGGCACGCTTCGATGCGGTGATCGATTCCATCCTCCGTGCGATCGGCATCAAGAAGAGCAAGTACACGCAGGCGGACTATGACCTGAGCGACTACATGCATGCCAGTTCGCGAAGCGTGCTCATCGAGGCCTTTCCTGCTTACAAAAGCGCACCCAAGAAGCTCCGAGACATCTTCGATGACATGAGCTTCAGCTTTCCTTCCACGTGGATGGACATCGAAGACGACGACGTCTTGGACAAGGTCGTGGCCAAGGCCCTCAAGAAGGCCTCCGAAGAGAAGGATTGACCCAGAGAGCCTCCAGAACAGGGATTGCGCAATATTTGCAGAATGAAAGACCAGCAATTGGAACAACTTCCTCCAGAAGCATTCGAAGATCCCAGCGGCACCGATGAGATCTTTCCGTTCCTCTTTCCGAAAATGGAGGAGCGTCTTGGAAGCGTGCCCATGATAATCGCTCAGCGCTGGAAGGATTCCTCCCATTACTGGTTCTTCTACAACGGCCTGTGCAGCCAGTACGACATCCGCAAATTCCTCAAGGCCCAACCCATGGACACGCTGGACTCCATCGCCGCGAGCTTCGACATCGAACCCATCGACCTTGTGTCCGAGAAGCGCAAGAAGGAGGGCACCACGGTCACCGACGCCGATCGCGACATCATCATCGAGGCCATCCTCGGATCGATAACCACCTGAAGAACATGTCCCAGCCCATCCACACCATCATCGAGCAGTTCGACGTCGGGGACTACTCCTATCGAGCGAAGGTCAAGTTCGATCAAGACCTCGACCGTCTTATCTTTACGATTCATTTCAAGATAAAGACCCAAGCGGATTTCCCACGTCGTCCACTTTTCGATCATACCGACTCGGTACCCAAAGGCGGGATCAGGTCCTACTTCAATGCATGGGTCAAACACTATAAAAGGGAGTTAACCACAAAGCGTTCATGAACGAAACCCTCTACTTCATCCTAGGCATCATCTATGGCGTTGGAGCGACCTTTTCGCTGTTCCAATTGCTCCTTGATGAGCGCCCCCTCCTGAAGGCCTTGCCTTGGGTCATCTTCTGGCCAGTGCATTTTGTACTGGTCTTCTTGAAGAAGGTCTTTCGCATTTAAGCGCAGCGCGGGGGCGTTTTATTATCGCCCCGCTTGCTCGAACTCCATTTATTGTGGCGCGACGAAGTCGTAGTATCATGTGGGGGTCCGTCTTTTCAAGAGCCATTTATTCTTCCCATCCCAGCACGTAGTATCATGTGGGGGTCTGTCCTTTTGGGTCGGACCCCTTTCTTTTTTGTAACATTCATCCCGATCCATCGTACAACAAAGCATGGCCACCAAACAGAAACTTACTCCCGAGGAAAAATCCATCAAGCAACGCGACAAGCTAGCCCAGAAGGAGGTGGGTATCAACTTGGCAAGACGCGTGCTCCAAGTGGTCGACAAAGGCCTCTGTGATGGAGTAGGCGAGCCCATTCCGGGCCACATGTGCGTGGAAGCAGCCGTATGCTATGCCATGGGCGAGCCCCACTCCGATGAGCCTTCCTGCGTAGGACAAGCTCCACGCTTGGTGAAGATCAGTCTTAACGACATGTCTTGGAGCAGCAAGAAGGCAAGAGCCAAAGGTCTTCGTCGGGTGGCCATTGCTCAACTGGGCTCCACCCATATCGATGATCACGACTTCTGTGAGAAGCTTGCAAGGAACCTGATGGTCGACATCCTTGTTCCTGAGAGCAAGCTCCTGCTCAAGGATTCGGACCTCTCAAGGGATGCCAAGAGAGCGATGCTGAAGGTTCTCAAAGAGATGAAAAATCCCAACAGGCCGATCACCTCATGGTTCAGTCTGTGGTTGAGACTCTACAATGATCACCATGTGAACATCGATGACTCTTCCACGGTAGTACTAACTCGTATGGTCGAAGTGAAAAGCGTAAGCCCAGCGGAGATCATCGACTCCATGAGCTATTGGTTGGATGAAAAGGACAACACGATCAAGAGGATGGATGAACGTCTTACCCGCATCGCCAATGCGATCGAGAAGACCCTCAAGCAATGCGGGAGTCAAGGAACCAAATGGCTCTCCCTGTGCTCCAAGTGACGCTCTCCCCATGGGCCTCTCCCCATAGGCCTCTCCCTTGTCGTGCAACTTTTCCCGCTCCAGTTCGTAGAATCAAGTAAAGCTTCCATCCATGAATGCACAGCAAGCGGAACTCACACGGATCGGGAACTCCTTCATCGAGGAGTATGCTCTGCGCTACGACTTCCCCGAACTGCTCATGCCCAATGCCTATCATTGGGATGCCAGCACCAAGAGCCTGCCATCGGTGATCGCCCAAGTGAACTGCGTGATCCATCCACGTGGCCAGTTCGCCTCTCTGGTGGACACCATCAATCTGCGCTTCCATGTGAACATCGATGAGAATGGCCGTCACTTCGCTGAGGCAAGGACCTCCTATGATCATCACAACGGGGGAAGCAATGGGTCCGCTCAACTCTTCTTCCTTGTCACCAAGCGGGAGTTGTTCGTTGACAAGCCCCAGACGATCTACAAGGGGATGATCCACTACGAACAGTACATCGATACGATCACCCAGTTCAGGGACATCATCGAAAAGAACAAGGTCGAGAAATGAACAGGCGGTATCATCCGCGCACAGTGCCTCTGTCTGTGCTGCTGCTCTACGTACTGTTGATCATCTTAATGAACACGTGCAAATGAACTACTACCACCTGACCATTCTGCGCGACGGGGAATACTTCACCGTCTACGCCACCACCACATCGATCTCCAACTACCTCGCGATCGAGCAGGAGCTTGGACGCAAGACCTATGTCTTATATTCGCGTGAAATGGACAAGGAGGAATACGAGCGATCAAGAGATCAACACCGACCGTGAACCGCCTGCGTACATTCATCATCCTATTGCTCGTACACTTCTTCTATCCAGATCAGTGGTAGAAAGTGGGGACTCTCATATTCATAAAGATGAGAAAGTCCGAAAGGTCCTGATGCTCAAGGGGTTGATGCAAAATGAAAATGTCTCGGGTGTATTTCAATGAGAATCCGGCATGCAAATTGTAAGGGGTTGATCCACAGGGGAATAGGTGTGTGCTTCAGTGCGGTTGGGCCAGAACTCCCTCCACCATTCCCTTCAATCCCCGCTTTTACCCCCTTTCAACCTCTCTTTTAGAGCATTCCTTTTCCCCACTTCTCCCCACAAGGGGCAAAATAGTGGTATATTTCATCCTGAAACTACCACTTTTCCCCACCTCTCCCCTAAGTCCATCTCTCCCTGTCCCCAAGGGGCTTGGAAACAAACAAGCCCCTTCCATCGTATAACAAGCCCCATGAACCAACACGACGAGAACCGAGAGAAGCACGGCCCGTGGGAGCACTTCTGGCCCAACGGAAATGTGGAGTTCAAGGGCTCCTATGAGCATGGGAAAGAGCATGGTCCATGGGAGTTCTTTCATTACAGCGGAAAGCTCATGCTCAAAGGCTCCTACGAGCACGGACAGAGGCAGGGTTTTTGGGAGGAGTTCTACGAGAAAGGAACACTTCAGGCCAAAGGCTCTTACCAGCACGGAGAGAGACACGGCCCATGGGAGGAATTCCATGCCAATGGAATGCTTTGGATGAAAGGCTCCTACCAGCACGGAAAGGCGCATGGTCCATGGGAATACTTCCATGACGATGGAAAGCTCTGGGAAAAAGGCTCCTACGAGCACGGACAGAGGCACGGCCCATGGGAGTACTTCCATGACAACGGAAGGCTCTGGGCCAAAGGCTCCTACGAGCACGGACAGAGGCACGGCCCATGGGAGGAGTTCCATTCCAACGGAGCGCTCTGGCAAAAAGGCTCCTATGGGAACGGAACGAAGAAAGGAACATGGATCGAGCAATGGAACCAGCAATGAACCAGCTTGACGAGCGCGGAAAGGCCCATGGCCCATGGGAGGAGTTCCGCGCCAACGGAAAGCTCATGCTCAAAGGCTCCT
>ERZ724505.82-NODE-82-length-57006-cov-7.673930_pt1 | contig 57006 bp, 53 predicted proteins | sample MGYA00376038_ERZ724505 | MGnify/ENA primary metagenome ERZ724505 (study PRJEB28724, sample SAMN07190884) | wastewater metagenome | isolation source: effluent of sewage treatment plant in Hong Hong | place: Hong Kong | collected 2016-03-17 ... | reverse complement strand
CCGTCAAGGGCATGCTGCCCAAGGGTCCCCTGGGCTACGCCATGATCAAGAAGCTGAAGGTCTACGCAGGTAGCGAGCATCCGCACGCCGCCCAGCAGCCCAAAGCCCTGGAAATCTAAGGATCGGCCATGACTATTGGTAACTGGAACTACGGCACCGGCCGTCGCAAGTCGTCTGTCGCTCGCGTCTTCATCAAGAAGGGCACGGGCCAGATCATCGTCAACGGTAAGCCTGTCGAGCAGTACTTCGGCCGTCAAACCTCGATCATGATCGTCAAGCAGCCTCTGGCACTGACCAACAATGTCGAAGCTTTCGACATCAAGGTGAACGTGCACGGTGGTGGCGAATCCGGTCAAGCCGGCGCTGTGCGCCACGGCGTGACCCGTGCTCTGATCGACTTCGACGCTGCGTTGAAGCCTGAACTGAGCCGCGCCGGCTTCGTGACTCGCGATGCTCGCGAAGTTGAACGTAAGAAGGTCGGTCTGCACGGCGCTCGTCGTCGTAAGCAGTTCAGCAAGCGCTGATCGACGCTTTACGCAGTCTTCTCACGAAGCAAAAACCCGCCCTGGCGGGTTTTTTCTATTGGTTTTGTCAGAACGCTTGTTGGTAGCGTATGCCCATCACCCATTGGCGGGATGCTTGTTCATCGTTGTCGGGGTGGTTTCGCACAGCCAGGGCGGCAGTCAACGTCCCTCCCAGTTGGGGCAGGGCCAAGGCATATCGGGCCTCTGTGGTCCATTCCCGAGTCATGGGGCGCAGGGCCACTGTGCGGTTTTCGAAGGTCTCGGTACCGTTTTCGTCCACTGCGCTGACCACGTTGTAGGTCAACTGGCCCGATTGCGCGGCCAGTGGGCGGTTCACCGTCAGGCTCCAGCGATCGCCTGTAGATAGCCAATCGCTGCGTGTCAGGCCCAGGCCAAATGCCGACGACCTTATGTCGGTGGCCGCCACCAATAGGCCGGATGCTTGCGGCGCGCTGGTTCGGGTCAAGCTCCACGAGCCTCCCAAGGCCCACTTCGGCGCCAGCAAGTATGCGGCGCTCACCGTCACGCCTTGTGTGTGGGTGGATTGATTCAGGCCCATGGCGGCGTTTGAATAGCCGCCCAGCAGGCCTTGTTCTGCCAGATTGGCACCGGACACGTTGATGGCGTGATGTTGTCCTGTGTGGGTTAACTCCAGCAAGGTGACCTCGCCTGATGCCGCATTGCTTTGCTTGGACTGCAAGGTGGCCACGCGAGCCTGCCAATTGCCAGCTAAGGGCATGCCCAGCGCGGCAAAGCGGTGTTGGGGCGCGAAATTGGCGAGTGGGTTGCCCAGCAGAGTATCCAGGCCTGTGAGCGCGTTGCCCCAGTTGGATCCAGCCAGGCCGAGTGCCAGTGTGGACAGGCCGCCATCACCGGCGCTCAAGGTTTGTCCGCCGCGTGTGCGGTAACTTACCAACCCCTGAGAGGGCTCGGCGCCATGATTCCATACGTCACCCGATGCGTTGGCGTTGCGGTTGGTTGCCAGTGCTTGTGCGCTGGCGTTGCGCCAGTTCAGGCGCATCAGGGTGCTGCCATCTTTCAGAACTGTTTCCGAGGTGTCCAACAGGCGGTCGATACGGCCCAGCACGCTGTCGGTGGTCATGACACTGTGAACCGACAGCGAGGCCCCTTCGCTGCTGGTGTAGTTGCGGCCATAGTCGTCAAACACCTCGGTGACCACCCCTTTGAAGGCCGAGGGGGTGGACACGGCTGGCTGACTGGTGCGCACGCCTGCTGTCTGCAGGCTGATGCGGGTGACGGTGCCGTTCACTGTGCGGTAGGTGAAGCTGCCGATAGGAGCCAGCGCACGGTTCACATTGAGCATGCCGCGGCCATAGATGGCGTCCATGCCGGGAGCGCCCAGGTCGTCGGTGGTATTGAGCAAGATGGCGGCGACCTGGTTGGCTCGCAAGTACGGCCAGTAGCCGGTCAGAAGCGCGGCGGCGCCGGTCACGGCCGGGGCGGCCATGGAAGTGCCCGTCAAGTAGGCCACACTGGCGCCGTACGAAGAAATGATGTCGACCCCAGGCGCGACCAGGTAGAAGGGGGCCAAGTCGCCTGCCCGATTGGAGCGAGAGTCAAGCTTGCGGCTGCTGTTGACTGCACCAACGGTGAGGATGGTGCCATTGGCCCAGGCTTCCTTGGCGTACCGGCTCGGCCAGTTGGGCGAACCTGCGCTGTCGTTGCCCGCAGCAATGACCACCACGGTGTTGTTGGTGGCTGCCACGCGTCGCAAGCCGGTGTCACCCGTTGGGCTGGTGGCGCCCAGGCTTAGATTGATCACGCGGGCTCCGTGGGCTGTGGCGTAATCCAGGCCGGCGGTTACCGCCGATGCCGGGGCCAAATTACCACTGAATACCTTGATGGGCAGGAGGGTGGCGCCAGGTGCCACGCCGTACATGCCTGAGCCATTGCCGGGGGCGCCCACAATGCCGGCCACGTGCGTGCCATGGCCCTCACTGTCAGTGACGTCTGTGCTGCCGTTGGTGGCGTTGTAGCCCGTCATGACCCGGGGGTTGTTGAGAAACTCGGGATTGTTTCGGTTCAGGCCTGTATCCAGCAAGCCAACGATCACACCCTGTCCCAGGATCCCCTGGTTATGGATGTTGCGCATATTGAGCTGGACCACCGAGGTCGACCAGTTGTACTCGCCCATGGTGGGGGCAAACAGTGGCACAGCCCAGGCTGGGGAGCTTGCGGTCACCACCACGGCGGTGATCAAAATTTGGCGACGGATCAACATGGCCCACAGGAATCAGAGAGTCGTGTGTGTATTTCGACCGTTCTGTGGTGGGCGTGAGGACTGCCTTGTGCATCCTGTCACGCTTGAAAGGGGCGTTACAAATCAGGAAAAAGTACCGAAAGCGACGTTGAGGGTTTGCGCAAGCCTCGGTCTTTTCTAGAATGGCGGTTTTCCCTGATTCGATACGTCAGGGCGCGTAGAAAGGATTTCAGATGATCAAAGTGGGCATTGTGGGTGGCACGGGCTACACCGGGGTGGAGTTGTTGCGCCTGTTGTCGCAGCACCCCCAGGTCAAGTTGCAGGCCATCACGTCGCGCAAGGAAGCCGGTTTGCCCGTTGCCGACATGTACCCCAGCCTGCGAGGTCATGTCGATCTGGCTTTTGTGACGCCTGACGATGCCCGCCTGACTGAGTGCGATGTGGTCTTTTTTGCGACCCCCCATGGGGTGGCCATGGCTCAGGCCCGCGAACTGCTGGCCGCAGGCGTCAAGGTCATCGACCTGGCTGCTGACTTCCGCCTCAAAGACGTGGCCGAATTTGAGAAGTGGTACGGCATGCCTCACAGCTGCCCCGATTTGCTGGCTGAAGCGGTGTACGGCTTGCCTGAACTGAATCGCGATGCCATCCGAAAGGCCCGCATCATCGGCAACCCGGGTTGTTATCCCACATCGGTTCAGTTGGGGTATGCGCCCTTGCTGCGCAACCGGTTGATCGAGCCCACGCATTTGATTGCCAATTGCGCTTCGGGGGTGTCTGGGGCTGGCCGCAAGGCGGAAGTGCATACCTTGTTGGCTGAAGCCGCAGACAACTTCAAGGCCTACGGCGTCAAGGGGCATCGCCATGGCCCGGAAATCAACCAGCAACTGCGCTTGGTGGGGGGCGATGCTTCGGTCAACTGCCTGTTTGTGCCACACCTGTTGCCCATCATCCGTGGCATTCACTCCACCTTGTATGCGCGCCTGAACGCAGAAGGTCAGGCCACCGATCTGCAAGCCCTGTTCGAGTCGTTCTACCAGGGTGAGCGCTTTGTGGATGTGCTGCCTGCGGGGAGTGCGCCTGAAACCCGCAGCGTGCGCGCCAGCAACCACGTGCGCATTGCTGTGCACAAGCCCCAGCCCGACACCGTCATGGTGCTGGTGGTGGAGGACAACCTCACCAAGGGCGCGGCTGGCCAAGCGGTTCAATGTATGAACCTGATGTGTGGCCTCGACGAGCATCTGGGCTTGACCCTGGTGCCCGTTCTGCCTTGATCGCCTCCTGATGCGTCGCCCTGTCTTTGACCTGTGTCTTTGACAGGGCTTTGCGATGGTGGCAAAGTGATGCCTTAGTTGACCGTTTCAGTAAGGATTCGGTCCTACCGATTTTTCCCGGAGTTTCCCATGACTGTTGCTGCTCAAGCCGCTCCCGACACCTCGAACGATTTTCCTGCCCCGATCATCTTCACCGACAGCGCAGCGGGCAAGGTGGCAGAACTGGTCGCCGAAGAGGGCAATCCTGAACTGAAGTTGCGTGTGTTCGTGCAGGGCGGCGGTTGTTCTGGCTTCCAGTACGGCTTCACGTTTGACGAAATCGTCAACGATGACGACACCAAGATGGAAAAGAACGGCGTGACCTTGCTGATCGACGCCATGAGCCTGCAATACCTGGTCGGCGCCGAAATCGACTACAAGGATGATCTGGAAGGCTCGCAGTTCGTCATTCGCAACCCGAATGCCTCGACTACCTGCGGTTGCGGTTCGAGCTTCTCGGTTTGATATCGAATTCAGCTGCCACCGCTTGAGTCGGGTGGCGGTTCATCAGCGCGCTGGGTAAAGCGCGCCCAATACACGGGGGCCACGCGCCCCCGTTACTTCTGGAACGTTGCCTGTTTGCCGGTTCAAATGAGCCCATGCCAGCCAGGCAAACGCAGCTGCTTCCACTTGGGTGGCAGCCATGCCCCAGGTGTCTGACGGGGCCACCCGCATGCCTGACAGTTGTTCGCTCAGGCGGCGCATCAAGTCGGCATTCAGGGCGCCACCGCCGCACACAATCACATCGGCGGCTTCGGGTGCGTGAGTGGCGATCGCCAAGCTGATCGCGCGAGCACTCAACTCGCACAAGGTGGCCTGTACGTCTCGTGCCAGCTGTGGGTCGGCCTGTGGGCCGTCTGTTTGCCCATGCGATCCCAGCCAGTGGGTCAGCCACTGGCGATTGAACAGATCGCGGCCCGTGCTTTTTGGCGGTGGGAGGGCGAAAAAGGGCTCTTGTAGCGCATCGTGCAGCCAGTCTTCGTGTACTTCCCCGCCAGAACCCCATTCCCCATTGGCGTCAAAGGGCTGTCCGGTGTGGAGTTCGCACCAGGCATCCAACAAGGCGTTGCCGGGGCCGCAATCGAAGCCCAGCGGGGCTTGGCGGGGCCGCAAGATACTGATGTTCGACATGCCTCCAATGTTCACCACGACCACGGTGCGGTCGGTTTGGCCGAACACCGATTGGTGAAAAGCGGGAACCAGGGGGGCGCCTTGCCCGCCTGCGGCCACATCGCGGCTGCGGAAGTCAGCGATCACGTCAATGCCGGTCAGTTCGGCCAACAACGCTGGCTGGTTGAGTTGAAGGGTGTAGCCCAACTCAGGGCGATGCCTGACAGTCTGGCCGTGTGCGCCAATGGCTTGCACTTCGTTGGCCAGCACCTCTTGGTCGGAGCACAGCTGCTGAACGATCTGGGCGTACACCACGGCCAGGGCTTGTGAAGCCAGGGCAGCTTCGTGCAACTCGTTGTTGCCTGGGGTGTTGAGGCTCAGCAAAGCCTCGCGCAGGGTGGCGGGAAAGGGGGCATGGGCGTGGCCCAGCGTTTCCCAGGTGTCGACCCCTAGGCGAACCAGAACACCATCGACCCCGTCTAGCGAGGTGCCAGACATCAAGCCAATGAACAAGTTCGACGGGTTACTCAAAGCGTGGGCCAGAAGTGGCGCCAGCCAAGCGTTGTTCGCCTGCGGTATTCAAGCCAGGAGTCAAGGTGCCGACCAGTTGGCGGAATTGGGTCAAGGCGACAGGCGACAGTTGCAGGCTCTCGGAGGCGCGTGCAATCACCATGGGGTCAACTTGCTTGCCCGCAATCTTGAACTCAAAGTGCAGATGGGGGCCCGTGGCCCAGCCGGTGGCGCCCACGGCACCGATCAACTGGCCCTGTTCTACGCGTTGGCCTTTGCGTACGTCAATGCGGCTCAAGTGGGCGTACACGGTCATGCGGTCACCGGAGTGCTGCAGTTGCACCACGTTGCCGTACCCATTTTGCTGGCCGGCGAAGAACACGACTGCATCACCCACGCTGCGTACGGGCGTACCTGTGGGGGCGCCGTAATCCACGCCCAAGTGCGCACGCCAGCTTTGCAAAACCGGATGGAAGCGCATGGCAAAGCCGGATGTCACGCGGGAGAAAGCCAGCGGGGAGGCCAGGAAGGCGCGTGTCTTGCTGCGGCCCGTGCTGTCGAAGTAGGCACCCTTGCGGCCTGGCTCCTGGAACCAGACGGCGTCGTGGGTGGTGTCCTTGTTGATGAAGCGCGCCGCCAGAACGCGGCCTGCGGAAGCGCCCCACGTAATGGGTTGACCATCGGCGGTGTGCGCTTCATAAATCACGCTGAAGGCATCGCCTTTGCGCAATTCGCGTCGGAAATCGATGTCGCTGCCAAAGATTTCAGCCATCTGGTTGGTGACAGCGTCGGGGACTTTGGCGTCGTCAGCCGCTTGGTAGAGGGACGATTGAATGGTGCCGGAAGCCAGTTGAGGGGTCACATCCAGCTTCACCTGCTCTTGATGGGCCTTCCAGGTGGTGCTGCCTTGCTGGACAACGCGCTCAATGGTCAGGCGGGTGAAATGCGTATCCCACTGTTCTGCTGCAGCGGCGGGGCCGCGCACCACGAGTTGATTCAGTCGGCCATCGGTAACCGAAGCCTGGGCCAGCTTGCCAGCGCGGCCCTGCAGCAGCGTGACGGCTGTGGGGTCGGTGCGCAGGAACTGAGCGGCCGCGGCATCATCCACGCCCAGGCGGCGCAGCAGGCTGTCGACCGTGTCAGATTGGCGGGTGACCTCGCTGCGGTACAGCGCGAAGGACTGCTCGTCGAGTTGGGCCAGCTGCTGCGGCAGGTCTGGCAGTGGCAGCGCTTGCGAGAATTCGGTGATGGTGGGGGTGGCGGCCTCGGGCAGGGCCGACAAGGGAGCCACACCAAAGGCGGTGACTGCGGTGCCTGCCATCAGCAGCATGACTGCAGCGCTGACGCGGCGAGGATGGCGATGCACAGCAGCCTGAATGCTGCGCGCACTTTCTGCCATCCGAGTCAGGGCGTTTGCCTGTTTCGCTGAGTTCAACTTGTTGGACGTCAAAACTGGATTTCCCACTGCTGAGGGGCTGTCCCCTAGAATCTGCCCCCAACCATCAGGCTGCCGAGCCGGTCAACTGCGCCGAGTATAGCGTTGGCCAAGGTCCCGGCAATCTCATCATTTTCACTGATCGGTCGATCATGTCGCATTCTGAAAAACCTCAACAAACCCAGCCAGATTATCCGATCACCGACCGAGTGCGCGAAGCCATCGCGGTGACGCAGCGTGGTTGCGAGGAATTGCTGCCTGAAGGCGAGTGGGTTCGCAAGCTGGCGCGCTCTGAAGCCACCGGCACGCCCCTGCGCATCAAGCTGGGGCTCGATCCCACCGCGCCAGACATTCACCTGGGCCACACCGTGGTCCTCAACAAGCTGCGTCAGCTTCAGGACCTGGGGCACACCGTCATTTTCCTGATCGGTGATTTCACTTCCCTCATCGGCGACCCGTCTGGGCGCAACACCACGCGTCCACCTCTGACTGCCGAGCAGGTCAAAGAGAATGCAGAAACGTACTATCGGCAAGCCAGCTTGGTTCTTGACCCCGAGCGCACGGAAATTCGCTACAACAGCGAATGGTGTGACGCATTGGGCGCGCGAGGCATGATTCAACTGGCTTCGCGCTACACCGTGGCCCGCATGATGGAGCGCGACGATTTCACCAAGCGGTTCAAGGCCGGCACGCCCATCAGCGTGCATGAGTTCTTGTACCCTTTGATGCAGGGTTATGACTCGGTGGCGCTGAAGTCTGACTTGGAGTTGGGCGGAACCGACCAGAAGTTCAATTTGCTGATGGGGCGCCACCTGCAGGCCGAATATGGTCAGGAGCCCCAATGCATCTTGACCATGCCCCTGCTGGAAGGTTTGGACGGGGTGGACAAGATGTCCAAGTCCAAGAACAACTACATCGGCATCAGCGAAGCGGGCAACACCATGTTTGGCAAGCTGATGAGCATCAGCGACGACCTGATGTGGAAGTACTTCACCTTGCTCAGCTTCCGACCATTGGATGAAATTGCCGTACTGAAAGCCGAGTGCGCGGCGGGACGCAACCCGCGCGATGCCAAGGTCATGCTGGCGCAGGAAATCGTGACGCGGTTCCACAGCGCTGCAGCCGCCGAGGCCGCGTTGGCTGACTTCACCAACCGTGCTCGGGGTGGGGTGCCAGATGACATTCCTGAAGTGGCGTTGACGCTGGCCGATGGCTTGCCGTTGGGCATTGGCGCCTTGTTGAAGCAGGCCGGCCTGGTCGCATCAACCAGCGAGGCCAATCGGCTCATTGACCAAGGCGGAATCCGCGTCAACTCAGATGCCATCAGCGACAAGGGATTGAAGCTGGCCGCTGGCGAATATGTGGTTCAAGTGGGCAAGCGCAAGTTTGCCAAGGTGTGCTTGAAGTAAGGGGTTTAGCCGGAAGATTAGATGTGTCGGGTTTCTGTGGTCTTTAGGGGTTAGCCCGCCACTCTGTTGCGGGGGGGGCGTGGGGTGCCTGGCGCACGAACATTGGCTTGAGGGGCGAGAAGGCGAGTCGGGGCGTTGAGGCAGGGGTGGGGCGTTCGTTATCCTGAAGCTATTCAGACGGAGGAGGTCTGGGTCGCTTTGGAGGAACAGGCGGATGCCTTCAATCGAAAAATAAGTTTTGCCAAAAAGGGCCGCAATCTAGTGGAGATAGACATGAAATTTGCAATCAAGGGCATCGTCGCCGCTGTGGCATTCGTGGCTGCAGGCGCTGCCAGCGCAGCTGCTCAAACGGCTGTTCTGAATGGTGCTGACGTTGGTGGCCTGCAGATCATAGGCGGTGCCGGTAAGCTGTCCTTCAGTGCTAACCTGTTGGCCGCTCTGGACGCCGGTAAGATCGCCGTGTCCTCTTGGGCTCCTGGCACTGCTATTGGTTCCAAGGATGAATTCGGTGAGTACACCGAAGTTTCCGCCACCGCTCCCATCCAGAGCGCTGTGATCGATACCGCTTCGATGAAGTACATGTCGGTGGCTGTGGCTGGTGGCGCAACCCAAACCTCTGTCGCCAACAAGGTGACCACTGGTGGTTCGTTGACCGTTGGTAACTTGAACGTTGACTTGGTCAACAAGAAGGTTTTCGCCACTGTGAATGGTGCCAACGGTGTTGGTAACAATGACAACTTCTACCTGTTCGATATCACAGGTCCAGTTGTACAAGACACATTCAAAGCTGGCCTGAATCAGTCTTTGACCACCATCACTGGTTTGAAGATCACTCAAGCTGGTTTCGATGCATTCGTGAAGTCGCTGGGCCTGCTGCCTATGGCCTCGGGTGCGCTGAATACCGTGACTGACTACGGTACGATCACCACTCAAATCTCGGTGCGAGCCGTTCCAGAGCCTTCTACCTATGCTCTGATGGCTCTGGGTGTTGCCGCCGTTGGCGTGGCTGCTCGTCGTCGTCGCGCTGCCTAATCAGGCGTGCTGAAGTGAGAGGCTTGGCCTCTCCTTCAACGAAAAAAGTCGCTCTCACCTCAGGTGGCGAGCGACTTTTCTTTTTGGGGTGCATAGGCGCGGCTTTGGCGCGCGCTGTGTGAGCTGGGTCAGGCCATGGCCGCGTTGGCGTGAAAGACGGTGCTTCTCGGCAGGCCTTGGAGTTGTGTTCGCAGGTCGGCCAGGTGTTCATCTGGGTGTTCTGACTCCAGAATGCCAGGGTCGTTCACATCAATGCCCAGCGCAGGGTAGCGTGTCATCAATCGGCTGAGGTCGCGATCAGTTTTCAGTCGAATCAGCTCCGAAAAGAATTCGGATGACAGCCCGACGGGGTGCCCACGACGTTGCAGAAATTGTGGAAACACCATGGGGTAGTGGCCTACGCCCTGGGCCAGAACCCGCAACGTGTCGACCTGAATTTCAGCCATGTCTGCAGGCCATAGCAGCCACCCCGGTGCGTGGGGGCTGGCGAGCACCCCTGCGGCCACGGAGCGGGCCATCAAGTCGTTGCGAGGTTGATGCCCGTTGGTGTCTGTCAGCTCGACTACGTCGTTGCCGGGCAGCAAGGTGCGAGCGAACTCGGCGGCTGCGGTCGGTGCGACCAGTACCATGGGGAGGCCACTTTCGAGGCCAATGCGCAGGGTGTGCGCCAGCGCAGTCATGACCTCCGGCTCCGCAGAGCTGCGGGGCGTTGGATCGGCCAGAACAATGAGCGTAGGCAGCGAGTTCATGGAAATCTTCCCGTCTTGAAACAAAGTGTCACTTCAATTGCTGCACTGCACCAGAGTGCGTATACCTAAGGAGTTACCCGCTGAGGGTTTCGGCTTCTCCGCGACATTTCTGAATCAGGGAAAACGCGTTTAAAACCCGTTTTGACGGGCGTCATGCACCACGACGGTGGTTGTGACCGATACTGCCAATATGGACAAGAAAACGCCCCACGATCTTGCGCAAATGCGCAAAAGCTATGAGCGCGCCGCGCTGGACGAGTCCCATGTGCTGGCTGACCCCATGGCGCAGTTCCATCACTGGTTTGATGAGGCCGTGCACGCCAAAGTGGAAGAGCCCAATGCCATGACCTTGTCGACCGCCTCGGCGCAGGGGCGGCCGTCCAGTCGCATCTTGCTGCTCAAGGGGGTGGATGACCGTGGTCTGGTCTGGTTCACCAACTACAACAGCCGAAAAGGGCAGGATCTGGCTGCCAACCCCTATGCGGCTATCCAGTTTTTCTGGCACGAACTTGAGCGCATGGTGCGCATCGAGGGGCGCGTGGAGCGTGTGTCCGAGCAGGAGTCGAACGACTACTATCGCCAGCGCCCGTTGGGTTCGCGCATTGGGGCATGGGCCTCGCCGCAAAGTCAGGTGCTGACTTCGCGCGATGCGCTGGAGTCCGCTTGGCACGAGCACCAGGCTCGCCTGGGTGATGATCCTCCGCGTCCAGCCCATTGGGGTGGATACCGTCTGTTGCCTGACCATTGGGAATTCTGGCAGGGCAGGCCTTCTCGCCTGCACGACCGTATCGTGTTCGATCGCCAAGCTGATGGCATTTGGTCTCTCAATCGCCTGGCCCCTTGACCAGGCTTTGATCAGCCTTTGAGCAGGCGGCTGAAGGTGTGCTGGAAATGTGCCACCTTCGGCGCGACCACCATGGCGCAGTAGCCCTGGTGGGGGTTTTGCTCAAAATAGCGCTGGTGGTAGTCCTCGGCGGGGTGATAGTTCTGCACGGGGCGGACCTCGGTCACGATGGGGCGGTCGTAGGTGTGTTGCGCCGTCAGGGTTTGGATCAGCTCTTGCGCCTGTGACAGTTGTTTTTCGCTGTGGGTGTAAACGCCTGAGCGATATTGGGTGCCGCTGTCAGCTCCCTGGCGATTCAACGACGTGGGGTCGTGAATGCTGAAAAACACCTCCAGCAGTTGCCGGAAGCTGACCTGCAATGGGTCAAAGCGAACGCGGACCACTTCCGCGTGTCCGGTGCGCCCGCCGCAGACGGCTTCGTAGCTGGGTTGAGGGGCATGGCCGTTGCTATAACCTGACTCGACGTGAATCACGCCCTGGATCTGGTTGAATACAGCTTCTACACACCAGAAACAGCCCGCTCCGAATGTGGCTTCCTCCTCCATAGGGAGCGTTTCGTAGGTTGTGGTGGTCATGGTGATCCTGTTTCAAGCGAGCGGTAAGCATGAGCAAAGAATCGTTTTCCTGGTCTGATCCCTTGCGGCTGGATGGGCAGTTGTCTGCCGAAGAGTGTGCGATTCGCGATGCCGCGCACGATTACTGTCAGAACAAGCTTCAGCCTCGTATCTTGACAGCCAATCGCGAAGAACGCTTTGACCGCGAGATCATGACGGAAATGGGTCAGCTGGGGCTGCTAGGTGCCACGATTCAAGGGCATGGCTGCCCGGGCCTCAGTCATGTGGCCTATGGGCTGGTGGCCCGCGAGGTGGAGCGGGTGGACTCTGGTTACCGCAGCGCCATGAGCGTGCAGAGTTCCTTGGTCATGTATCCGATTGATGCCTATGGTTCGCCCGAGCAAAAGGCGCGCTACCTGCCCCGACTGGCCACGGGTGAATGGGTGGGGTGCTTTGGTTTGACCGAGCCCGATTTCGGGTCCGATCCGGGAGGCATGGCAACGCGGGCTACGGCGGTGGAGGGCGGCTACGTCTTGCAGGGCAGCAAGATGTGGATCACCAATGCCCCGATTGCCGACGTGATGGTGGTGTGGGCCAAGCTGGATGGCGAGATTCGGGGTTTCATCCTGGAGCGAGGCATGGCGGGGCTCAGTACCCCTCGCATAGAAGGCAAGCTCAGCTTGCGGGCCTCTATCACGGGTGAAATCGTGATGGAGCAGGTGTTTGTGCCCCATGCGCAGATCCTGCCGGGAGTCAAAGGCTTGAAAGGGCCATTTGGTTGCCTGAACAAGGCCCGTTTTGGCATTGCCTGGGGAGCGATGGGGGCGGCCGAATCGTGCTGGTTTGCCGCTCGCCAGTACACATTGGATCGGCAGCAGTTTGGTCGCCCTTTGGCGCAAACCCAGTTGGTGCAACGCAAGCTGGCTGACATGCAGACGGAAATTGCCTTGGGCTTGCAGGCCGCCTTGCAGGTGGGGCGTTTGCTGGATGCAGGCCAGGCTGCGCCTGAAATGATCAGCCTGATCAAGCGCAACAACTGTGGCAAGGCGCTGGATGTGGCGCGTCAGGCGCGCGACATGCACGGTGGCAATGGCATTCATGATCAGTACCAGGTCATGCGTCACATGGTGAATCTGGAAACGGTTAACACCTATGAGGGCACGCACGATGTGCATGCCCTGATTCTGGGGCGTGCGCAGACAGGCCTGCAGGCCTTCTTCTGACGAATCAAGGAGTGTGGCGATGGAGTGGAGTGCCTGGAAGCCAGTGGTGTCGGCTTTGGTTTTGCCGCCTGTGCCGGGGCTGATTCTGATTTTGCTGGGCGCACGTCTGATCTTGCCCAAACGGGGGTGGGGCTACCTGACCTTGTTTCTGGGGGTGATGCTGATTTGGTTCAGCAGTTGCAATGTGACCGCGCGGTGGTTGCTCAATGGCGTGTTGAAGCCGCCGGTGGTGCTGGATGGTGGGGAGATGCTTCGGCTCAAGCAGGTGGGACGAGCGGAGTCCATGTCAGCCAAAAAGGGAGCTCGGCCCGTTGCGCCCACCACGGCCATCGTGGTGCTGGGGGGAGGCCGCGAACCTTTGGCGCGTGAGTATGGGGTGTCAGATTTGTCCCCGCACTCGGCCGAGCGGCTGCGTTTTGGCATTTGGCTGAGCCGCCAGACCGGGTTGCCTTTGGCTTTCAGCGGCGGCGTGGGTTGGTCGCAGCAGCGCAATGGCGGGGTGATTTCTGAAGCCGAGGTAGCGGCCCGCGTGGCGCAGCAACATTACGGGTGGCCCCTTCGGTGGACCGAAACCCATTCGGCCGACACGCGTCAGAACGCCCAGTTCACCATCAATCAATTGGCGGCAGAGGGGGTGTCTGAAATCGTGCTGGTAACCGAGGCGTACCACATGCCCCGCGCATTGCGATCGTTCCAACGGGCTGCGCAGCAAGTTGCGGTGCAGCAGCCCAGCTGGCCCGTGGTCAAGGTTACGCCTGCTCCCATGGCGTTTTGGTCGGCGGGCGAGCGCTCAGGACTGGATTGGCTGCCCTCGACGGAAGGCTTGGCCAATGTTCGTCAAGCGTTGCACGAAGTGCTGGGGTTGGCAGCCGGGCTGTGAATCGGGGCAAGGTCGTCGTCGGCTGACAAGATGGTGCGGCTGCGGCCTGCCGCTTTGGCTTGATAGAGTGCGCGATCGGCTCGTTCCAGTACCTGATCCATGGTCTCGTCGGCGTGGTACACCGCTATGCCAGCCGAAAACGTGGCGCGCAAGTCTGGCGCATCCAGCGACATGGTTTGCAGCATCAACGAACGGCGCAGCCTCTCTAGCCCCACTTTGGCGCGTTCCGAGGGGTTGGTGTCAGGCATGATCAGCAGAAACTCTTCCCCACCCCAGCGCGCCACCACATCGGTTTCTCGCAAGATCATGCGGATGTGGCGCGCGAAGTTTCGCAGCACCTCGTCGCCCAGGTGGGGGCCGTAGGTTTCGTTGATGAATTTGAAGTGATCCAGGTCGACCAGGGCAATGCAGAAGCTGTGGCCAGAGCGGCGACGGCGCTCCATCTCTGCTTCCAGCAAGATCTGCATGTGCCGGCGGTTGTACAGGCCGGTGAGGGCATCGTGTTCGATGATGTTCTGCACATCGGCCACGGCCTGGGTCAGTTCCTGCTTCTGCGCGCGCACGCGCCCTCGCATGAGGCTGTAGTGATAAGACACCCAGCACAGCACGCCCATGATGAAGCCTTGCATGACCACTCGCAGCGTTTGCTCCCCAGCGGAGAACTTGTCGAGTCCCAGGCTGGTTGAAATGAACAGCATCAGCACCAGCAGCAAGATCGAGCCTGAGCCAGACCACTTCACTTCTCGGGGGCTCAAACTGAACAAGCCGAAGACCTGAATGAAGCACATCCACTGCATCAGCGCACCGCGTGCGTCGGGCGCGGTGGCATAGGCAAAGCAGGCCAGGGCTTGGGCGCCCAGCATTTGGGGTAGGACCAGGGCCGGGTCAGCCCAGTGCATGGATTTGCCGCTGCGCACAATCGGGTAGCCCGACAGCATGGCCACCACGTTCAGCGCAATCGCCCACTGGGCGGCTTGGGCGGAAATGAACAGGCCGGCCTCAATGCCCAGCGAGATCACGCAAATCCAGCCCAAATACAAGACGGATGCCAGCAAGCACAGGCGAGTTCGCACTCGCATGCGTGGGTCGGTGCCTAGCACCCGACTGACCAGCGCTTCGCTGCGGGAAGTGGGTGTCATTCACCCGCCTCCACGACGACCAGTTGGGCTTTGCCTTGCTGGTTGGCTTGGCGCAAACCGCGGTCGGCTCGCTCCAGCGTGTCTTTCAGTTCATCTTTTGCACGTTGTTGGGTGATGCCGGCCGAGTAGCTCACCGCCAGCCCCTCGTGCAGGCGTGCCCAGTTGTATTGGGCTACCGCATCGCGAATGGCTTCGAGTGTCTGCAGGGCTTGCGCGGGGTCGTGCTCGGGCATCAGCAACAGGAACTCTTCGCCGCCCCAACGCGCAAGGGTGTCGGCTGCGCCAATGGCTTCGTTGGCCAATCGGGCGAATTCGCTCAGCACCTTGTCGCCCACTGCGTGGCCGAAGCGATCGTTGACCTGCTTGAACTGGTCAATGTCCAGCAGAGCCAGGCTGAAGGGGCGGCCATTGCGCTTTTGCCGCTTCATTTCGCTGTCCAGCAAGTCCAGCATGTACTGACGGTTGTACAGCGTGGTGAGGCCGTCGTGGATGGACAATTCCTGCAATTGCTTCAGTGTGCGCTGCAATTCGATTCGCTGGTCGAGTTGGCGCTGCCGCAAATCACGGACATCTTTGGCGATGATGCCCAAAGCGGGTAAAAGAATGCAGGTTGCCAGCAAATCAAGCAATTCCCGACGGCCCACGATCAGGTCAGGTGAAAGCAGCCAACTGGCCAGCAGGATCGCGCACAGTGCGATGGGGGTGCCCACCATGGCCGTGACCAGTTGCCGCATGGTCAGCCGCTGCAGATCGAACACCAGAATCAGCGGCAGCATTTGCAGTGCCGAAGCACTGGCTGCATGGTCTAGCCCGTAACTGAGCGCCACGGCACTGCAGCCGAACAGCACCTGCGGGTAGGCCAGCGTGGGCTCGGCATGCTGCTCGAAGCGACCGGATCGCAGCAGCAGGTAGAACGCGGACAAACCCAGCGTGTGGTAGCCAATCTGAACCCCAGCCTTCCAGGGCTCCAGGTAGCCGAAGACGGCGGCCAGGCACAGGATGATGTCGGCCAGCGCATAGCAAGGCCAGGTCAGCATCAGCCGGCGGGTGGCGTAGCGCTGCGCTTTGGAGTCGCCAAACAGCCAGGGGCTGGGCGCAGCGACAACGTCGGGCGTGGGGGGGGAAGTGTTCTGCGACATTCGAGCTATTTCGGCGCAAGAGGCCGAGGGCTTGAGCGCTCGAAAAACAGGCTCCAGAAATGAGAAACCCCCGGACAAAGCCGGGGGTTGGAGCGGCGCGCGGGCCGTCCGAGGAAAGGGCAAAGATGTTGGTTTGCCACTTCCCAAGATGCAGTGACTGCACCTCAGTTGATACCAACTCGCGGTTGGCGTCGCCAGATTAATTCACTTTCCAATTTCCGGCAAGATCTTTGCGAGCAGGGTGTCGACCTTTTGCGTGACATCTGACGGCATGGTGATGGTGCGCCCCCACTCCCGGCTGGTTTCTCCGGGCCATTTGTTGGTGGCATCCAGCCCCATCTTGCCGCCCAGCCCGCTGATGGGGGAGGCAAAGTCCAGGTAGTCAATGGGGGTGTTGTCCACCAGGGTGGTGTCTCGAACCGGGTCCATGCGGGTGGTGATGGCCCAGATCACCTCCTGCCAGTTCCGTGTGTCCACATCGTCGTCCACGATCACGATGAACTTGGTGTACATGAACTGGCGCAGGAAGCTCCAGACGCCGAACATCAAGCGCTTGGCATGGCCCGCATAGGCCTTTTTCATCGACACGATGGCCATGCGGTAACTGCACCCTTCGGGTGGCAGATAGAAATCGACGATTTCCGGGAATTGCTTTTGCAAGATGGGCACGAACACTTCGTTCAGCGCCACACCCAGCACTGCGGGTTCGTCGGGCGGCTTGCCGGTGTAGGTGGAGTGGTATATCGGATCGCGGCGGTGCGTGATGCGCGAGACTTCGAAAACCGGGAACCAGTCTTGCTCGTTGTAATAGCCCGTGTGGTCACCGAATGGCCCCTCCAAGGCGTGCAGATAGCCTCCGCGCTCCATCAGGGGCACGCCATGCTCGCTGGTGCCCTGGAAGCCCTTGGGGGCTGCAGGAATGTGGCCTTCCAGAACGTATTCCGCGCTGGCTGGTACCTGCAGCCATTGGTCGCCCTCAGCGGTTTTCTCGCCCACTCGGGTGTTGACCACTTCTGTGCGGCTGCCTCGCAGCAGGCCGGCGAATTGGTACTCGCCCAAGGTGTCGGGCACAGGGGTGACGGCGCCCAAAATGGTGGCGGGGTCGGCGCCCAAGGCCACGGCAATCGGGAAAGGTTGCCCGGGATTGGCTAACGCAAATTCGCGGAAGTCGAGCGCGCCACCCCGGTGCGTCAGCCAGCGCATGATGAGTTGGCGTCGCCCAATCAGTTGCTGGCGGTAGATGCCCAGGTTCTGGCGGCGGCGGGCGTTGGGCACGCCTTGCGGCCCTCGGGTAACGACCAGTCCCCAGGTCAGCAGCGGCGCGGCATCTTCCGGCCAGCACCACTGAATGGGCAGGTCGGTCAGGTCAACCTCGCTGCCTTCCCGCACCACGTCTTGGCACGCACCGCTGCGCAGCGTGGCCGGCTTCATGTCCCACAGGGCCTTGGCCATCTGGAGCAGCTTGCCGGCATCCTTGAGGCCCTTGGGTGGTTCGGGCTCTTTCAGGCTGGCCAAGACGCGGCCAATGTCGCGCAACTCGCTGACGTCATCCGCCCCCATGCCCATGGCCACCCGCTTGGGGGTACCAAACAGGTTGGCCAGAACCGGTACTTTGTAATGCTTTGTATCGTTTATCGGATCATGAAAAAGAAGGGCTGGCCCCCCTGAACGAAGGATGCGGTCGCTTAGTGCAGTCATCTCAAGCCGCACGGAGACTGGCTCTCTGACGTGAATCAGCTCGCCAGCCTTCTCCAGGCCAGCCATGAAGTCCCTCAGATCACGGTATTTCATATCTAAAAGTTATAAAAAGTCTTTTCCTTATCCTTGACTGGTTATTTGCGGGGTGCCTAGAATCCGCTCCCGTCGATCCCGAAGGAACTTTATTCGGGTTTTCCCTTGCATCTCGTCAGAGGTGCAACGCTGCCAGCCTTGGCTTGATCAGTGCCCCCTTGAGGGAGTCTGGTCCAAGTGGCACACCGGCCTGCACAGCCCGTGTCACCAGTCAGTCAGGGCCATTATCACAGCCATGTGCGGCTGGTGCGGTTCACGGCTTCGGTCGCGAGCGTGCTAGCCAAGCGGGCAGTGAGGAAAGGAGAAACATGACAGCGTTCGAGCGTGCATGGTCCGACGAGTCCTCGTCCGCGCCTTCCCAAGGTGCTCGCGTTGGCTCAGAGAAGTCCGGACAACGGGGTGCCATTCGGCGCCGAGTTCAACTTGTTCTGACAGACGTTTTGTCAGGTGTTCGTCTGGTCAGCCACAACACGCTGGCCATGGTGGGTTTGTTTGCGATCGTGGCGGCAGTCTTCCTGATCCAGCGTCCGGAATGGCGCCACGATCTGGAATCGCATGCCTTGACTTGGCTGACCGAGCGTGTCAATGGCCGTCAGGTGGCGCACGCTGACCAGTCTGACAGCGAAGTCTTGCTGGCGATGGCAGAGCCTGAGGCCATTGCCCGGGCTACGGCGGTGGATCCGACCGAACTCAGTCGTCAGCAGTCTTGGGTGGCGTTCTGGATTTCGCGCCGTTACAACGTGGCTCCCGAACCCATCAGCCGCTTGGTTCAGGAGGCTTGGGCTGCAGGCCAGAAGGCCAACCTTGACCCCAATCTGGTCTTGGCTGTGATGGCCGTGGAATCAGGGTTCAACCCCTTTGCGCAAAGCCATGTGGGGGCCCAGGGTCTGATGCAGGTGATGACGCGCGTGCACCAAGACAAATATCAGATCTTCGGTGGGCAGCATGCCGCCTTTGATCCGGTCACCAATCTGCGGGTGGGCGTGCAGGTGTTGAAAGACTGCATTCGCAAGGCCGGTGGTTTGGAAAACGGGTTGAAGTACTACGTGGGGGCGGCCAATCTGGCTGACGACGGCGGCTATGCAGCCAAAGTCATGGCCGAGTTTGCGAACCTGCGCCAAGTCTCTGCTGGTCGCAAGGTGGCCGTGAACGTGGCTTTGCCTCAGGCTGGCATGGTGCAAACGGCTGCGCCAGCGGTGGCGCCAACGGCCACGGGTGAACACGTGGCCCCCGCTGCATTGCCTAACGCGCCAGCCGCCAGCGACACCGCGCCGCATCGTTCTGAGCAATTGGCACTGGCGCCCTGAGGCCCGACTCCCGTACAATCCCGAACTTGCCGCGCAACTGGCGATACATGACCTGATTCAGGTCTGAGGTGGTGAACCACCGGGAAGCGCGGCCAGCCCCAGGGCGATCTGTCTGACGCCCGAAGGGCTGTGTCAGCCGTTCGCCTGGGCAGCCCTCATGGAGCATGGTGCTCCTGTGGGTCTTCAACCATGAAGAGGACTGCCAAGTCATGTTTGACCGTGCAACACACACCCTGGCCAATGTTGACCCCGATCTGTGGGCCGCTATCCAAGCTGAAAACAAGCGCCAGGAAGATCACATCGAGCTGATCGCTTCTGAAAACTACACCTCGCCCGCCGTGATGGAGGCGCAAGGGTCCCAGCTGACCAACAAGTACGCCGAAGGCTATCCCGGCAAGCGTTACTACGGCGGTTGCGAAAACGTGGACGTGGTCGAGCAACTGGCCATCGACCGCCTGAAGGCCCTCTTCGGTGCCGAATTCGCCAACGTGCAAGCCAACTCCGGCTCGCAAGCCAACCAGGCCGTGTTCTTCGGTCTGCTGCAGCCTGGCGACACCATCATGGGTCTGAGCCTGGCCGAAGGCGGTCACTTGACCCACGGCATGCCCCTGAACATGTCGGGCAAGTGGTTCAAGGTCGTGTCCTACGGTCTGAATGCCCAGGAAGACATCGACTATGACCAGATGGAAGCCCTGGCTCGCGAGCACAAGCCCAAGCTGATCATCGCTGGCGCGTCGGCTTTCGCCCTGCGCATTGACTTCGAGCGTTTCGCCAAGATCGCCAAGGAAATCGGCGCCTATTTCATGGTCGACATGGCTCACTACGCCGGTCTGATCGCTGCTGGCGTGTACCCCAACCCTGTGCCTCACGCTGACGTGGTCACCTCGACCACTCACAAGAGCCTGCGCGGCCCACGTGGCGGCATCATCCTGATGCGCTCGGAAGAGATCGCCAAGAAGATCAACTCCGCCATCTTCCCCGGCATTCAGGGTGGTCCTCTGATGCACGTGATCGCTGGCAAGGCCGTGGCGTTCAAGGAAGCCGCTTCGCCCGAGTTCAAGGCTTACCAACAGCAAGTGGTGAAGAACGCCGCTGCGCTGGCTGACACCCTGACCAAGCGTGGTCTGCGCATCGTGTCCGGTCGCACCGAAAGCCACGTGATGCTGGTGGACTTGCGTCCCAAGAACCTGACCGGCAAGGAAGCCGAAGCCATCCTGGGTGCAGCACACATCACCTGCAACAAGAACGGCATTCCCAACGACCCGCAGAAGCCAATGGTGACGTCGGGCATTCGCCTGGGTTCGCCTGCCATGACCACCCGTGGCTTCAAGGAAGAGCAAGCCGTGATCGTGGGCAACCTGATCGCCGACGTGCTGGACAACCCGCACGACGAAGCCACCATTGCCCGCGTGCGCGAGCAAGTGGCTGCGCTGACTCGTCAGTTCCCCGTCTATCGCTGATCGACGCAGCAAGCCCGGCCGCGCGCCGGGCTTTTTTGTTTTTGCCCGCCTCTCATCATCATGCGTTGCCCTTTTTGCGGACACCACGATACCCAGGTTGTTGAAACCCGCGATTCCGACGAGGGGGATTCCACTCGCCGCCGTCGCCGTTGCCAGTCATGCGACAAGCGCTTCACCACCTATGAGCGCGCAGAAATCGAACTGCCCGTGATCGTCAAGCGCGATGGGCGCCGCACAGACTACGATCGCGCCAAGCTCAAGGGCTCTTTGCTGATTGCCCTGCGCAAGCGCCCTGTGGGGGCCGAAGCCCTGGAAGGCGCCATTGAAAGCATCGAAGCCCGCCTGCGCCAATGTGGCGACAAAGAGGTTTCGTCTACCCAGTTGGGCGAGTGGGTGATGCAGGAACTCCGTAAGCTCGACAAGGTGGCTTACGTCCGTTTTGCTTCTGTCTATCGCAGCTTTGATGACGTCAGCGAGTTCGTGGCCGCCATCAAGGAAACGGGCAAGAAGTCAGCCTCCTGAGTCCCGATAGACCCCATCTTCGGGTTTGCCCTGGGGTGGATGCCGTCGCATTTTCCCGATGGGCGGTTAACTGATCCCGATAAGCGGTGCTGCCCCCCGAACAACGGTGGTGCCCTTTTGGCCCCCAGCGGATACATTCTCACCCCATGAACAGGGGTGTCAATATTTCACGAGTGACGGGGTTCACCCTCGTCGAATTGCTGGTCACATTGGCCGTGGCTGCCGTTTTGATCACGGCGGCCGCGCCCATGCTGTCGGGCTTTCTGATCCGTCAGGATATGAACGCCGCAGCCAATGAGTTCACTGGAGCCCTGCAGATGGCTCGGGTCGAGGCGGTGACGCGCAATACCTGTGTGGCGGTCTGTCGCCGCGCTGCTTCGGGTGCCGCCCTGTGTGCGGGCGAAGATGGGCCGTGGACCACGGGGTGGCTGGTGTACGAAAAACCATCGTGCGCTGCCACGGCTGAACCAGACGAGCCCGCCGCAGGGCAGGCCTTGCGTGCGCAAGCGCCGATGGTCGCAACGCTCTCGTTGGAAAATGCAAACGGCGGAGACGCCTCAGAGATCATTGTGTTTTCGCCCCGTGGCGTGGTGGTTGGCACGGCCGGGTCCATGCGCATCACGGATTCGCGTGATGCAGCGGGGGCCTATGCCCGCGACATCGTCCTGAGTCGCATGGGTCGGGTTCGCACAACTGTGGCAGGCGCCGCAGGGGGCGGAGATGACTGAACGCCGGCGTCTTCAATCGGGGGTCACGCTGGTCGAGGTGTTGGTCTCCATCCTGATTCTCGGGCTCGCCATGATCAGTCTGGCGGGCTTGCAGTCCTACACGGTCAAGTACCAGATGGGTAGTGCCAACCGCTCGGTGCTGTCCATGCTGGTCAGTGACTTTGCCGAACGAGTGCGCGCGAACATCGAAGCGGCGCCCGGCGCAGTGGCCAAGGTGCAGTCTCCGTACCTGTACAACACCGATTGGGATGGGCAGGCAGATGCCCCCAAGGCCGCAGATACCGACTGCGCCACCACCGTTTGCACCGATGCCTCGGTGCTGGCCCAGTGGGACATGGCCAGTTGGCGCCAACGGGTGCGTGAATCACTGCCGAGGGGATCGGTGCAGGTCAGTGGCACCGTGCAAAGCGGTTTGAACCTGACCGTCATGTGGCAGGACAACGATTACAGCGCCACGCCGCCGGCCTGTGCGGCGGGGCAGTCGCCCGCTGACGCGCGCCAGTGCTGTCCCATCACCGTACCCAACGGGGTGCGCTGTGCCAACTTTGTGATCGTGCCATGACAGCAGTTGTATCGATGTCGCCGTCTCGGCGTGCTCAGCAAGGGCTGACATTGGTTGAGTTGATGGTCGCTGTGGCCATCAACCTCGTGGTGGTGTTGGTGGCCGCCTATCTGTATCTCAATGGGCGCAGCACGCAGCAAGCGGTGGAAGAGCGCGCGGCCATGTTTGAGAATGGGCAACTGGCGCTGGAACTCTTGGGCAAAGAGATTGGCAACGCGGGCTATTACCCCGCCCACATGCACGAGCCCGATGCGACCTTGCTGGTCAATCTGGGGCGGTATGTGAACCCGGCACCCGCTGTTGCGGCCTTCAACGCTGGGGTATTCGGGTGTTCGTCTGGTCGTTTCTGGAACGGGGCCTGCCAGGCGGCCGATAACAAGAACTTCAGGGGCGATGGCCTGGTGTTGAACTACTTCACCGAAGACGCCATGAACCTGGCGGCCGGTGCTCGTGCTGACTGCCAAGGCTCACGCATCGATAACGATGCCACCATCAATACGGCAGCTCGGGCCGGTGCGGCTCAGGGGGCTGAAAATCTGCCGCCAGCTCACCCTTTGTTTGTCTCCAATCGCTACACCCTGCGAACGATGAAATACCAGATCACCGGGGGCAGAGAGATAGTGACCTTCGGGCTGGCATGCCACGGCAACGGCTCGAACGGCTATGAGGTTCTGGTGCCTGGCATTGAGCAATTGCGCGTGAATTATGGGCTGCGCGATGCTTCTGCTGCGCGTGCATCTCAGTATGCCGATGCCACCACAGCGGGCCAGGCTCTGGCTGTGGTGGTCAACGACGAGTCGATGGCCGGATGGCAGCGCGTTGTGTCTGTTCAGGTGTGCGTGGTGGCGCGGTCCTTGACGGAAACGCGCTTCAAAGGCGCCGGCAATGAAACCCGGCTTGACTGCGATGGGCAAACTTTGCCCAACGATGGCGTGCAGCGTCGTCGCTTCATGCAGGTCTTTGCGGTCAAGAACCGCCTGTCCTGATGGAGGAGTTTGACGTGAGCCTGTATGCCTCTCCCCTTCCTCGCCAGCGCGGCATCGCGCTGATTGTGGTTCTCGTGTTTCTTCTGGCTTTGACTGCCATCAGTCTGTATGGCGCTCGCCAGGCGGTGTTTGGCGAACGCATTGCCCGCAATGTGCTCGATGCGCAAGTGGCCCATCAAGCTGCTGAAGCCGCCCTGCGCGACGCCGAAGCCGATCTGGCCATGCCCGAGGGCAGGAACCCACAGAACGCCTATTGCCTGCGCTCTGGCATGCGTCCGATTGCGGCCAATGTGGGCATGCTGGTTGAAGGTGCTTCGTGTTTGGGGGGCATCTGCCGCATGACCGACCCGCAATATGCCGCGCTGGATGCCAACAAGGCTGGCGTGGCCAAGGGCGACGAAGCCCCAAAGGGCGCGCCCTGGTGGGCTGACGACAAGGGCGGTCGCTGGAACAACGATTTCAAGACCAAACCCCAGGCTGTCAATGACCAATGCAGCACCTTTACCGGTGGAGTGCCCTTGGGCACCTACACAGGCAAGGCGCACATTAACGAAGTGGCGCAGCAACCCGAGTACCTCATCGAATATCTGGGCCTGCGCAATCAGCGCCCCCTGTTTCGCATCACCGCCCGAGGCTTCGGTTACGACCGAGGCACTCAAGCCGTGGTGCAAGGGTATTACGTTCCGCCTGAAACCGAGTGAATGCTTCCATGAACGCTTTTCAACGCTGGATCGCGCCTCTCATTGCGCTGATGCTGATGGCCGCATCGGCCTGGGCTCAGACTGCGCCGTATACCGCCAGGCCCATTCAGGCGGTGCCCCCCAACATCACCGCGCGAGACTTTCCCGCCATGATGATGCTGGCCGCTTCGCGCGACCACACTTTGTTCGGGCCCATGTACACCGACTATGAAGACCTGACGGGTTCGGGTCGAGTCGATCCTACCTATCGCTCTGATTTTGAGTACTACGGCTACTTTGATCCCAGCAAGTGCTACAGCCATGACGGGCAGAAGTTCGTGCCACAGGGCTTTCGCCATGCGACTGACTGGTGCCTGACGCCGCAGGATGCCAAAGGCAATGCGCTTGCAGGCGTTGTGGCGCGCTGGAGCGGCAACTTCCTGAACTGGGCCACCATGACACGCATCGACGTGGTGCGCAAGATGCTGTATGGCGGCTACCGCGAGACCGATTCTGCGACCAGCACGGTTTTGCGATTGGCCCTGCTGGGCACCGATGCGCACGCGTTTGCCAAGTACTACCGTGGCACTGACATCGCCAAATACACGCCTTTCAGCGTGTCAGATCTGAGCAAGGGGGGCGCCTATGTTGGCCTGACCACCTGCGCGATGTCGACCAATGCCGATGCGGCTTCCGGCTCACCCATCTTGCGCATGGCCCGGGGCAACTATCTCCTGTGGTCCACCACGGCCAAGAAGGTGTGCCAATGGCGGCCAGCCGAGTTGACGACCGATGCGGCCAATGCCGACTATTGGTTTGGCGCCAAACTGGTGGCCTATTTTGAACGTGATGCCGCCCTCCCAGACTCTGATCTTCAGGGCATGCCTTCTCATGCGGTCATAGCCCCATATGACAAGGGGCTCGCCAGTGATCTTCCGCCCAACACGGGCAGCAATGGGTTGGCCATTCGGGTGCAGGCCTGCGCCAGCGTGGATTTGATCGGCAAAGAAAATTGCAAACGCTTCGAATACAAGGACGCCAACGGCGTCACACAGGTGTCGCTCAAACCCTCTGGCATCTTGTTGGACTATGGTTTTGCCCCGTCGGCCTCTGAAGCGGCGCGAGCCGAGTTTGGCCTGATTTCGGGCAGTTACGACAACAACTTGTCGGGCGGGGTGCTGCGCAAGAACGTGAGCAACCTCAACGACGAGGTCAACAGCAATGGCACCTTCTGCCATACAGCAGGTGGCTGCAATGGCAGCGGCATCATCAAATCGTTTGATGCATTCCGCTTGTACGGCGCCGGCGCCCCCTCGTACACCACGGCAGATTCGTTCAAATGGGTCATGCCCAATACATTGATCAACAAGCAGTTCCCTTCTTGGGGGAACCCGCTTGGTGAAATGTTGGTGGAGGCACTGTCGTATTTTTCGAACCAGGGTAAGTCGAGTTACGACAATGTTCAGCCCGTCTCAATTGATGCGGCGCTGGGATTGCCTTTGCCGGCATGGGCCGATCCTTTGAACGATGGGCAAGCCGTTCCAGGCGCGGGCGACCTCACGCGGGGGCAGGTCTACGGCAAAAGCTTGTGCCGCCCCATGAATACGCTGGCCATTTCTAGCAGCGCCCTGAGCTTTGATCGTGATGAGGTGCGTAAATTTGGTAGCTTGCCCAATCGAACAGAGTCCTTGGAGTTGTTCACAGACAAGGTGGGCGAGCGAGAAGGCATCAACGGCACGGTTCGTTCGGTGGCATCGGTCACCCCAGACCTCAACAACGGTGATGGTGGCTGGGGTGAGCAATGCACTGGCAAAACAGTGACGCATCTGTGGGAGGTGTCGGGCGTGTGTCCGGAGGCGCCTGCGACGCGGGGCAGTTACCTGTCCGCAGGGGCTGCGCTGTACGGTAATACCCGCGCCATTCGCGATACAGCCGACATGACCTTGCCGCCGGATTTGCCCGGCTATGCCTTGCGCGTCAAAACGCTGGCAGCTGCAATGGGGGGAGGCGTTGCCCGCATTGAGGTGGTTGACCCCAGTTCGGGCGCCAAGGTGTTCATCACACCCGAAAGCATATGGAATGCCGGGGGCAAGATCGGTGGCGGCGATGCCTGGATGCCCGGCGCCATGCTCACCATCAAGTTGCTCAATTCGATTACCAAAGGCGGTAAGACCGTAGGTGCTTCGTATGTGGTGACCTGGAACGATGCGCAGTTTGGTGGCGACTACGACATGGACATCGTGGGCTACATCTCGTATGCGATTGAAGGCAGCCAGTTGAAGGTGACCACCGACATCCTGAACGTAGACGGTGGCATGCCTGGTTCGCATGGTTTCAGCATCATGGGGGCTGTCAGCAATGCCGGCCGTTACATCACCCATGGCAGTCACTGGATCAATTTTGGCGAATGTGCCAAGAATGCCGACAGCACGCCCAAGTTTTTGAGCAGGCAAAACTACGCCCTGCGTTGCGGCTATGACGACGCGGGCATGCCCACAGGGGCAGGCTTTGACAACTGGGCTTGGCCTAGCAAGTACGGCAACACCGAAATTGGGTTTGCCGGTGTGGAAACCGCCTCGACACGCGCGTTCAGTTTTGAGCCGGGGCAAGCGGGGTCGGTGTTGGCTGATCCGCTCTGGTATGCAGCCAAGTACGGCAGCTTCACCACGGGGGAAGACAAGTTCAGCCCGGTTTCCAAGGCCACGTTGCCTGATGCGAAAGCCGATGCCGAGGGCTACTTCCTGGCGCGTAACCCGGCCAAATTGGAAAGTGGCCTGCGCAAGGCCCTTGACAAGATCTTGGCCGCAGGCAACTCCACTCCGGCTGTGTCCTCTGCTCAACTGGTCAGCGACAGCATCAAGTACGTGGCCGAGTTTGATGCCAAGGCCCATACGGGGTCGGTCAAGGCTTACAAGCTGGTCGACGGCGCATTCAAGAAAGATCCCGAGTTCGAGTTGGGTGACAAGTTGACTCAGGCTTCGCGTGCTGACACGCCCCAGCGGCAAGTCATCACCAACGTGGGTTTGGTGGGCATGCCGCTGACCAAGGATGCACTGGCTGCCGATACGCCAGTGGCTTTGGGGGCCGTTCGCGCCGCACTGGATGCCGATGCGGAGGCAGGTAGTTGGAAAGAATTGGTCGACTATGCGCGCGGCGGCTTGGCCACTGGTGACTTGCGCAATCAACTGACCAACGTGCTGGGGCCCATCGTGAATGCGGCACCCTGGTTGCAACGTGGCGCGCAGTTGCGGCTCACCGATGTGGATTTGCCCAAGGGGTGGGCCTCGTACCGGCAGTTCCTGTTGGCGCGTAGCAAGGCTTCGTCTCAGTCTTTGCTGTGGGTGTCGTCGAATGACTCGATGCTTCACGCCTTCAACGCGAAAACGGGCGCGCCGGTCATGTCTTACCTGCCCAGTCCTTTGATGGGGGGGCTGCGCGCAGCCAGTCGTGAATCGACCAAGTCCATCACCGCGACCATGGACGGTAGCCCATTCACGGCCGATGTTTATCTGGGTGCCGGGGCCCAAACGGGGGCGTGGAAAACCTATCTGTTCAGCAGCCTTGGGCGCGGTGGTCGCGCTGTGTTTGCGCTTGATGTGACGGACACAGCCAGTCTGAACGAGCTTCATGCTGGCAGTATCTTCAAATGGATGTTCAGTTCCGATGACGATGCGGATCTGGGCTACGTGCTTATGGACCCGGTTGTGCATCGTTCATCGGGCCAGCCGGCCAATGTGGTTCGTTTGAACAACGGGCATTTTGCGGTGATGCTGCCCAACGGCTATGGTTCAGGCAACGGTCGCGCTTACCTGTACTTTCTGGATGTGGCTGGGCGAGAGCAAATGGGCGTCTGGGGCAGCAATGTCATCAAGCTGCCCACTGATGACGCCACCGCGAATGGCTTGATGGGGGCGACCTGGGTCGACATCGACAACAACGGTACCGCCGATTGGGTGTATGCCACCGACCTCAAGGGGCGTGTCTGGAAGTTCGACATCAGTTCGAGCGATCCCAGCAACTGGGGCTCTGCCTATCTTTCTGGTGACACGCCTGTGCCCTTGTTCCAGGCCCGCACGAATGCAGACGGCACGGGCGACCCCTTGCCCATCACCACGGCGCCTGTCATCACCTTCCCTGGCATGGGCGGTGTCATGGTGGGTTTTGGTACTGGCAAGTCCATCGTCACAGGAGACTTCCCCAAGACCAACCTGAATCAACGCTTCTACACCATCTGGGATCGAGGCAATTTCTCAACCAATCCTTCTGGTGCCGCGGGCGGGGCGAATGCCAAACGAGCTTTGCCGACCATGGCCAAGCTGGTGGGCCGCAAGCTGGTTCGAAACGACCAGACAGGCGCGGTGACTTTGGCCGATGCCGATGCGGCGGTCTCCATCAACTGGACCGATCAGGACGGGTGGTACCTTGACTTCCCTGTGACCTCAGGTCAGCAATCGGGCACAGGTGAAATGGTGTTGTCGACGCCTGTGGTGCGCTCTGGCGTGCTGTTCTTCACCACGGTGTGGCCGAATGGTTCAGCCGAATCGATGTGCCAGAACGCACCGTTTGCAACGCTCTATGCCCTCAGTCCGACCCAAGGCTTGGTGGTACATGGTTTGCTTCCCGTGGGGGCGGCTGTGGGGGTGAGCGTGAACGACTCCAAGATCTTGGTCGTGTCAGATCAGACGGTGACTCCCGATGCTGGCAAGGAATCCCTGCGAATCGAAGGGCGGAACTGGGAAATGCCTCTTTCTCCCAATCAGGTCAACGGTCGAGTGCAGTGGCGCGTGATTCCTGGTTTGAAAACCTATTGATGCGAAAGTGCCCGACATGAAGTTGTACGGCCATTTCAGGCAACGTGGATTCACCTTGATCGAACTGATGATCACGGTGGTCATTGTGGGCATACTGGCGTCTGTGGCTTACCCGAGTTACGCGGAACACATTGCCAAGGGGCGTCGAGCTGATGCACGCGCCCGATTGGTGGCCGCGCAGCAATGGATGGAGCGGTACTACACCGAACGCTACAGCTATGCCTCCACAGGGCAAACAACAGCGAATGCCGACTTCGCCAATGAAAAGTCATTTGCGAAGTCGCCACCGGCCGGTGAGGGCGCGGCCATGTACACGCTGGGGGTGGTGGTGAATGGGGTGAACTACACCCTCACGGCCACGCGTGAAACCGGTGCGGCCATGGCGTCGGACCCTTGTGGTGATCTGACTCTGACCAAGGATGGAACCCGATCGGTGGTCAACTACAACCGGAACAAATTTGCCACATCCGCCGCTGCGGTGGCGGCTTGTTGGCGCTGAGGCCTCGGGTTCGATGAGCGCGCGGTTTGTATGGCTGCTTGCGGCTGTGGCGGGCGTTCATCTGCTGGGGTTGGGGTGGTGGTTGCAGCGCGCAAGCGCGGTGAGCGGAGACGGCGGCTGGCGCCCTGTCTCGGCATTTCGTGTTCGAGCCACGGTCTTGCAAGAGGTCTCGACCTTGCCTCAGATCGGTTTGCCTGGCGAGACGGTGGGTGCGGCGCCCACCGTGCCGCGGCCTCGTGCGACTTCTTCGCTTCCGTTCAAGTACCCGATTGAGCACCCGGTTGAGCAAGCCGTTGTCGAGCCTCACCCTGAGAGTCAGGGTGAGCGTGCGATGCCAATGATGTCTCGTGCGGGTGACCGAACACTTTGGTGGCCTTCCCCAACGGAATACCTGTCTGACGAGCAAGTTGATGCATTGCCTTATCCGAAGGAAGACTGGCAACTGGCTTGGGGTCAGGTGCCCGCCACGCCAGGCGCCTGGCGGGTGACCCTGCGCCTGTGGGTGTCGTCGCAAGGGCACATCGACCACGTGGAAACTTTGGAAGCCGAGCCCAGTACGGCCTGGGTGGTGGCCTTGTTCGAGTCGGTTCAACAAACGGCCATGGTGCCCGCCACCCTGGCGGGGCAGCCGGTTCCTGTCACCTACGTGGTACAGCTGGCGCCAGATCAGTTGCAGTGATGCGATGATCGCAACATGACTTTGCCTGCCGACGCATTTGCCCCCACGCCGTTTGACCGCCAGGCCCTGGCTTTGGCGCTGGACTGGGGGCGACGTGCGCAACGGCTGTGTCCACCCAACCCCGCCGTGGGCTGCACGCTGTGGCAGCAAGGGCGATTGGTGGGGGCCGGGCACACGCAGGAAACGGGCGGGCCCCACGCCGAAGTCATGGCCATGCGCGATGCGCGGGAGCGTGGCGAGTCGTTGAAAGGCGCGACGGCTTACGTCACCCTGGAGCCATGTTCCCATTTTGGTCGAACCCCGCCCTGTGCTGATGGCTTGATCCAGGCAGGGGTGGCCCGCGTGGTGGTGGCCTTGCTCGACCCCAACCCCTTGGTGGCAGGCCAGGGTGTGCAACGCTTGCAAGCGGCAGGCATTCAGGTGGATGTGCTGGTACGCCACGACGAATTGGCCGAACAGGCCTGGCTGGATAACATCGGGTTTTTCTCGCGCATGGTGCGCAAGCGGCCTTGGGTTCGCATGAAGATGGCCGGCAGTCTGGACGGGCGCACGGCTCTGGACAATGGCAACAGCCAATGGATCACCGGCGAGGCTGCGCGTCTGGACGGGCGTCAATGGCGGGCCCGTGCTGGGGCGGTACTGACCGGCATCGGCACCGTGCTGGATGACAACCCACGCATGGACGTGCGTGGCGTGGACACGCCACGCCAGCCCTTGCGGGTGGTGCTGGACACTCATTGGCGCACCCCGGTCGATGCGCTGGTACTCAACCCGCCCGGGCAGGCCTTGATTTACGGTGCAGACACATCGCCTGGCCGTTTTCCCCATGCCCAAGAGATTCAGTCCCCGTTGCAAGGCGAGCGGCTGGACTTGGCTTGGATCTTGTCCGACCTGGCTCAACGCGGCGTCAATGAGTTGCACATCGAGGCTGGTGCCACGCTCAACGCGGCGTTTCTTCAGGCCGATCTGGTCGATGAAATCTTGCTGTATCTTGCTCCCAAGTTGCTGGGGCCGGGGCGCCCATTGGCAGGCTTACTGCCATTGGACACCGTGGCGCAGGCCAAAGCCTTCGAGTTCATCGATGTGAGCCAGATCGGCGATGATTTGCGTTTGCGTGCCCGGGTTCCAGGCCGCGAGCGGTTCTGACTCTTCCCCCGATTTCTAGTAAAGGCATTCTCATGTTCACCGGCATCATCACAGGCGTGGGCCAGATCGTCGACTCCCAGCCATTGGGCGCCGACGTCACCCACGGCCGTCGTCTGACCCTGCAAACCCCGGCGGGCTACCTGGAAGGCGTGGGCCTGGGCGACAGCATCGCCATCAATGGCGCCTGCATGACGGTGACCAGCTTCGATGTGGCCGCAGGCCGCTTCACCATCGACGTGTCGGCCGAAAGCCTGGCGCGCACCGTGGGTCTTGACACCCTGGGGCCCGTCAACATGGAGCAGGCCTTGCGCACCCACGATCGTCTGGGCGGCCATCTGGTTACCGGGCACGTCGACGACGTGGGCCAAGTCACTGTGTTCGAGCCAGTGGGCGAGTCGTGGCTGCTGCGCATTCGTGCGCCGCGCACCCTGGCGCGTTTTCTGGCCTACAAGGGCTCGATCACCATCAATGGCGTCAGCCTCACCGTCAACCAGATCGAAGATGCGGCCGATGGCACCACCCAGTTCAGCATCAACCTGATTCCTCACACCATCGAAAACACGGCCCTGGGCAGCCTCAAGGCCGGCTCGAAGGTGAATCTGGAAGTGGACCTGATCGCCCGCTATGTGGAAAGAATGCTCACCGTTGAGGGCAAATTGCCCCAATAAGGTGATCCATTCTTGGTGTTTTCCCCAAAAGCAGAGGCCAGCGCGCCTACAATCCTCCGATGCCGATTTCACCCATTCCTGAGCTGATTGCCGAGTTGGCCGCCGGTCGCATGGTCATCCTGGTGGATGAAGAAGACCGCGAGAACGAAGGCGATCTCGTCCTGGCGTCTGACCACGTCACGCCCGAAGCCATCAACTTCATGGCCAAGTTTGGCCGAGGCCTGATCTGCCTGACGATGACGCGCGAGCGTTGTGAGCGCTTGCAACTCCCGCCCATGGCCACGCGCAATGGCACCAAGCATGGCACGGCTTTCACCGTGTCCATTGAGGCCGTGGAAGGCGTGACCACCGGTATTTCGGCGGCCGACCGCGCCCGCACCGTGCAGGCTGCAGTGGCCCGCGATGCCAAACCTTCTGACTTGGTTCAGCCCGGCCACATCTTCCCGTTGCAAGCTCAAGACGGTGGCGTGCTGATGCGTGCCGGCCATACCGAGGCGGGTTGCGATCTGGCTGGCATGGCGGGTTTGACGCCTTCGTCCGTGATCTGCGAAATCATGAACGACGACGGCACCATGGCGCGCCTGCCTGACCTGGAGGTGTTTGCCCAGGAACATGGCCTGAAGATTGGCACCATTGCCGATCTCATCGAATACCGCAGCCGCAACGAGTCGCTGATCAAGCAACTGGGCGCACGCACGATGGAAACCCCCGAAGGGCCTTTCGACGCGCGCGTCTTTAAGGACCGTACCGGTGGCGTCCACCTGGCGCTCAGCTTGGGCCAGTGGACGCCGGCTGACGAAGTGCTGGTGCGTGTGCATGAACCCCTGTCGGTGCTCGACTGGCTCGACGCGGGTAGCCGCGCGCACTCCTGGCCCTTGCCCAAAGCCCTGGCTGCCATCCGTGAAGCTGGGCGCGGCGTGATCGTGCTGCTCAATGCAGGCGACGATGCCGACCGGCTGGTCGAGCGTCTGCTGCCCACAGAGCCTCAGCAAACGCCCAAAACCCCGGTGGACCTGCGCACCTACGGTGTCGGGGCCCAGATTTTGCGCACCCTCGGTGTGCAACGCATGCGCTTGCTGGGTAACCAGCAGCGTTTGCCCAGCATGGTTGGCTACGGCCTGGAAGTCACTGGCTTCCAGACTGCAGACGGCCAGGTGCTGTCGCCTTCGGCGTGATCAAGCGGTCACGCCTTTCCGTTCTTTTTGTTGAACCCTCTCGCTCTTTACTTGGAATTGACTCATGCAAGGCGCTGACAAAGGACAAGCGGTGAATCTGGACGGACGCGAACTGCGCGTCGGCATCGTTCAGGCCCGTTTCAATGCGGAACTGACCGGCCGGATGGCCCAGGTCTGTATCGACGAACTCAAGGCCCTGGGTGTGGCCGAAGACAACATCCGTCACGTGACGGTGCCCGGCGCGCTGGAAGTGCCTGTGGCCCTGCAAGGCATGGCCGAAAGCGAGCAATTTGATGCCCTGGTGGCGCTGGGCTGCATCATTCGTGGTGAAACCTATCATTTCGAGTTGGTGGCCAATGAAAGTGGTGCCGGCGTGACCCGCCTGACCCTGGACTACCAGCTGCCGATCGCCAACGCGATCCTGACTGTGGAAAACGACGCCCAGGCCGAAGCCCGCGTTGTGGAAAAGAGCCGTGACGCGGCCCGTGTTGCTGTGGAAATGGCCAACCTGCTGGAAGCCCTGCTGTGAGTTCGTCTGCTGATTCCACCAAGCCCATGGAAGGGCGTCCCGCACGCAAGCCGGCTCCAGCTGGCCGTGACCGAGCCAAATCGTCGCGCCGCCGTGCTCGCGAGTTCGCGCTGCAAGGCCTGTACGAATGGCAGATCAACCCTCGCAAGGTGTCGGAAATCGACGCCCACATTCGCGAGCAGGAAGATTTCGCCAAGTGCGATCGGCCTCACTACGACGCCTTGCTGCACGGCTGCATTGATCAGGCCGCTCGGCTGGATGCCGATCTGGTCCAGTTCCTGGACCGTCCGATCGAGGAACTTTCTCCGGTCGAACACGCTGTCTTGTGGATTGGTGCGTACGAATTGGCACATTGTCTCGAGGTGCCCTATAAAGTCGCGATCAATGAAGCCGTAGAGTTGGCAAAGAGCTTCGGCGGCACCGATGGGCATAAGTATGTCAACGGTGTGCTGGATCATCTGGCGCCGGGTTTGCGACCCGACGAAGTCAAAGCGGCGCGTCCCTCCGGGCGGTAAGAGGGGCGCCCAACTGGGGGTTCCTTGTCCGTGTCTTTTCAGCCAACACAGCCTGCTGTCACAGAGCCCCACGAAGTGGACGTCGTGGGCCGTCCCGTTGCGCCCGATGATTCGGACACGCTGGAGCAGACACGTCCTTTGCCGCTTGAGCCCGAGGTGGCCGACGCACGTCGCGAACGCCCGGATCTCATGCCCAGCGTGGGCCACATTGGCCGGTATGCGCTGAAATTCGTGATTGGCGAAGGGGGTTTGGGCACGGTGTATGCCGCCCACGACCCACTGTTGTCACGCCTGATTGCCATCAAGACCCTGCATGTGGACCTGCCTGAGCAGGACCGGGCTCAGTTCAACGCCATGTTCTTGAACGAGGCGAGGGCGGCGGGCAGCTTGAACCATCCCAACATCGTCACGGTGTATGACGCCGGGACCAGCGAGCAGGGCACCTACATCGCCATGGAGATGCTCAAGGGCAAGGACCTGAAGCAGCTGCTTTCCATGGGGTGGCGCCCCACGTCTGTGCAGGCCGCCCTGATTGTGCGGCGCGTGGCCGATGCGCTGAGTTATGCCCACCACAAAGGCGTCATCCACCGAGACATCAAGCCCGCCAACATCTTCATGGTGGGCCGAGCCCAACCCCGGGTGTTGGATTTCGGTATTGCGCGCGTGCGCCAGGTTGAAAAGCTCAACAAGGACGACGAGCACAGCCGCTTCCAGGAAATCGTGGGCGGCTCGCCTTATTACATGGCCCCTGAGCAGGTGGTGCAGGCCCCGGTGGATCGCCGGGTTGATGTCTACGCGCTGGGCGTCGTCTTGTACGAAATGCTGACAGGCAAACGTGCCTTCAGTGGCAGCAGCCTCGAAGAGATCGCCGACGCGGTGGTGAACAAGCCCGTGCCGAAGGCGCACGAGGTCAACCCCGAGGTGCCGCGTGCCTTGTCTGATATTGCCGCGCGCGCCATGGCACGCGACCTGTCGCAACGCACGCGCTCGGCCCGGGTGTTGTCGCAAGAATTGCGCGACTGGCTGGACGAGTCCAAAGCCAATCGCCTGACCGACGCAGCCTTGACCAGTACTGATCTCTCGGGGCAGGCCTTGTCGCCAGCACGTTGGTTGGCCTTACTGAAACGCCACTGGGTCGCTGGTGCGGCGGCTCTGGGTGCGGTGGCCATTGCTGCGGGGGGCTGGATGGCTTGGCGCAATCAGGCTGCAGCGGTGGCACCGATGGCTTCAAGTTCGCCAGTCGTGGTGCATGCTGCATCGCCCCAGAAGGGGCCGCCCGCAGTGGTCGCCCCTGTTTTGCCTGCCGCCACGGCGTCTGCTGTGGCGATCGCCGTGGCACCCGCAGCATCGGCCGAGGTGTCGGTGCTTGCTCCTGCTCCAGCGGCATCTGTCACGGTGGCATCGGCTTTGCCCGTGGTGCCGACGCCTGAAGTGAATGCGGCCACGCCGGGGGCATCAACCGACGCGGCGCAGCCGGTTGTGGATCAACCGCCAGGCAAGGTCACGTTGGCGGTCAGCCCTTGGGGGGAGGTCACGGTAGATGGGCGCCATGTGGGTGTGGCGCCACCTTTGACTCAATTGACCCTGGCGCCAGGCAAGCATGTGATTGCCATCAGCAATGCCGATGCGCCGGTGTATCGGAAAACCATCAATGTGAAGTCCGGGCGCGGATATGCTCTCGAGCACCGTTTTTAATCAAGGGAATGTCTGTTTATGTTGACTCGTTATCACCGTGTTTGGCTAGGCGCCATGGCTGTGGCTTCGCTGACGCTCTCAGGTTGCGCCACCAGGAATTCATCCACTTCGCAAGATGTGCCACCCCCTCCTGCTGTGGCCTCTGCCCCGGCTGAGCCAGCTGTGGTGGCGCCACCCAAGGTGGAAGTCACGCCAGAAACGGTACTGGCCCAAGGTGTGAAGGCCTATCAGGCTGCGCAGTACCAACAAGCCGAATTGGATCTGAAGTCGGCCCTGCAGATGGGCTTGTCCAGCCCTGCTGATGTGGCCAGCGCCAACAAGCACTTGGCCTTCATTTTTTGCACCAGCAAGCGCGAAGCGCAATGTCTGGCTGCGTTCAAGGCTGCACGTGCGGCCGATCCCAAATTTGCTCTGAGCAAGGCCGAAGCCGGTCACCCCATGTGGGGGCCGGTTTACAAGCGTAGCCTGAGTAAGAAGAAGTGATGTAGCAGCGAAGGCTCAGCTGGGCTTTCGCCACGTCAATTCAAGCGCATGAGGTCCGGCCGCATTCCAGCGACGGACCTCTTCTTGTAACTGGTGCAGGGTGCGGGGCTGTTGCTGCGCCCAGTTGGCGTCCAGGTTCACCCGGCAGCGCGTACGGGCCTTGATAATCTGGGCCACATGAGCCGGCTGGTCGATGCGGGCGTGGTGCAAGATGATGGCCAGGCGCAGGCAAAGCACTTGGGCCATCAGAACCTTGTCATTCAGGTGCTCGGCCAATTTGATCAGTTCGCCGCGTTGCCCCAGTACGAGCGAGGCCAGTCGCCGCAGTTGCGATTGCGAAAAACCTGCTGCATCGACATGGCCCAGCAGGTAAGACGAATGGCGGTGGTGGTCATGGTGTGACACCATCATGCCGATTTCATGCAACTGTGCGGCCCATGCCAGTTCACGGATCGATTCGCCGTCGGCGGCAGGACGGCCTTGCATGCCAGCCCACAGTTGTAGTGCGCGATCGTGAACGCGTTGGGCATGCCGGGTGTCAACCCGGAAACGTTGCTGCAGTTCTCGCACAGCCGAGTCCCGCGGGTCGGGCAGCCGATGGTTGCGTGTCGCTTCGATCCGCTCTTCCAGATCGAAGATGACACCCTGGCGTAAGGCGCCGCGAGCGGGCCACATGACATCGATGCCGAACTGCATAGCCAGGGTGTACAGAATGGACAAGCCGCCCCCCAGTACTGCTTTGCGGTCGGCTTTCAAACCTGGCAGGTTGAGCTGGTCGACATGGCCGGCCTGCACGCATTGCTCAATGCACCAGCGCAAAGCCTCCGGTGTGATCCGGCCGTCGGTGATGTTGTTGGCCTGAAGCAGCTGTGACACCGCGCCCACGGTGCCAGACGAGCCCAGCGCTTCGCGCCACTGCGAGGGGGTGAACAGGGTCAGGCCTTCTTCCAGTTCGGCCCCGGCGGCAATCTGGGCCGCACGGAAGCCCTCGGCCGTGAAGCGCCCCTCGGGGAAATGCGCCAGCGACAGGCTCACGCTGCCCACCTTGAACGATTCGGCGCGTTGCGGCAGGCGGCCTCGACCCAGAATCATCTCGGTCGAGCGGCCACCAATGTCGATCACCAGGCGGGGCAGTTCGCTGGGTTGCAGGCGGGCCACACCTTGGTAGATCAAGCGGGCTTCTTCGCGTCCCGCAATCACTTCAATGGGGTGCCCCAGGGCGCCATTGGCTCGTGTCAGAAACGCATCGCGGTTGCGGGCTTCACGCAGGGTTTGCGTGGCCACAGCGCGAACCTGCCATGAGGCAAAGCCTTTCAGGCGCTGGGCGAAGCGAGCCAGGCAAGCCAGCCCTCGTTGCGCCGCCTCTTCGGTCAGCAGGCCGTGTTCATCCAGACCTGCACCCAGGCGCACGGTTTCCTTGAGGTAATCCACGCGCTTGTAGCGTCCCTTGTGCAACTCGGCGATTTCCAGGCGAAAGCTGTTGGAGCCCATGTCGATGGACGCCAGGAGTTGGGGGAAGCGGCTGGCTTCAAGTCCAGCGGCAGACTCGGCAGACGAGGCGGGGGTGTCGATATCCATAGCCCGATTGTCCTACCTCTGAATGACAGTTCAAGGTCGCGTATGTGTTGACAGCGTTGCTAAGATCACACCATGACTCTGACTTACATCGTGGCCGCGACCTTTTTGGGGGGCGTGGTCTCTGTGGCCCTGGCTGCAGCGGTATCCCAGCCCTTGTTGACGCTGATTGTTCGGCACCTCGTGAGCCTGTCGACGGGCGTGCTGCTGGGGACGGCTTTGTTGCACGTGCTGCCTGAAGCCTTTGAGTCGGGACGGCCACCCCAGGCTTTGTTCCTGACCTTGCTGGGTGGGTTGATGTTCTTTTTCCTGCTGGAAAAGGCCGAGTTGTACCGCCATGGGCACCACCATGAGCACGATGACCACCATCACCACCACGGCTTTGATGCCGAACAGGCCGGCCGTGGCGGCTGGAGCGTGCTGGTGGGCGACAGCATCCACAACTTCTGCGATGGCGTCCTGATCGCCGCTGCTTTCTTGTCTGACCCCCATCTGGGGCTGGTCACGGCCATGGCCATCATTGCCCACGAAATTCCGCAGGAAGTGGGCGATTACATCGTGTTGATCAACGCTGGCTTCACCCGCATGCGCGCCCTGGTCTACAACATGATTTCGGGTTTTGCTGCCGTGGTGGGCGGGGTGTTGGGCTACTTCCTGATCGGCCCCTGGCAAGAGTACCTGCCCTACATGATGGTGGTGGCCGCCAGCAGCTTCGTGTACGTGGCAGTAGCCGACTTGATTCCCCAGTTGCAAAAGCGCCTGAGCTGGCGTGACACCGTGTTCCAGTTGGTGTGGCTGGGAATGGGCTTGTTGATGATTGCCAGCATCGTGCACGGTTTGCACGATCACTGATCGCTTGCCTGCAGATCAGTCCTTGACCGCAGCGCTGGTGCGTGTGGCCCCCATGCCGGCAGCCACGATCAGCACCATGCCCAAAATGGACAGTGGGTTGATCGGGTCGTCAAACAGCAGCACGCCCAAGATGAAGGCGTGGGCAATGCCCAGGTATTGCAGGCTGGCCATGACCAGAGCCTGGCCTTTGGCGTATGCCCGTGTCATGGCCAACTGGGCCACGGTGGCAAACCCGCCAATGCCCAGCAGCCAAACCCATCCCATGGGACTGGGGGCGGCCCAGGCCGTGTGTCCGCTCAGGTAGGTCAAGCCGCTGATCAGCAAGCCCGCCAACGTGCCAAACAGCGAGAAGTAAAACACCACGCGGTGTTCCGGTTCGCCGGCACGCCCCAGGCTGGCCACTTGCAGATACGCCCAGGCCGACAGCATGCCCGACAGCACGCCCACCAAGGCTTCCACCCATTGGTCACGCTGCAAGGTGGGGCGCAGCACCAGGGCCACGCCCAGAAAGCCGATCAGCACGGCGCCCAGCAGCGGCAAGGGAATGGTCTTGCTGGGTCGGGCCTGCCAGCGTCGCCACAACTGGCGCAACACCAGAAACACAGCCATCCACACCGACGACATGTAGTTCAGCGTGACGGCGGTAGACAGAGGTAGGCGACCGATGGTGTAGAACCACAAGCTCAGGGCAGTGACCCCGGCTAGCCCGCGCAGAAAGTGCAGTCGGGGCACTTGGGTGTGCAGGTTCAGGCCCTGCCACCAGGCCAGGGCGCCCATCATGATGGCGCCCACGAAGCCCCGAAAAAAAACAACCTCTGCCGTGGTGACCTCGGCAGAGGCTTTCTTGACGCACACCCCCATGCCGGCGAACAGCAGGGTGGCCAGCACCATCAGCCAGGCGGCTGACAGTTTGCTGACGAGCCGTCCGACTGCATTCATGGCGAGGACCTCAGTCCTTGAAGTCCATCACGCGGCGATACCACTCATGGAAGTGCTGCATGCCGTCTTCCATCGGGCTTTGGTAGGGGCCGACTTCGTTGTCGCCGCGCTCGAACAAAGCCTTGCGGCCGGCATCCATGCGCTCGCCAATTTCGTCGTCCTCGATGCAGGTTTCCATGTAGGCAGCCTGCTGGGCTTCGACGAATTCGCGCTCGAAGGCCACGATCTCTTCGGGGTAGTAGAACTCCACCACGTTGAGCGTTTTCTGCGGGCCTTGGGGGTACATGTTGGACACGACCAGCACATGCGGGTACCACTCCACCATCATGGTGGGGTAGTAGGTCAGCCAGACGGCGCCCTGTGTCGGCTTCTCGCCGCTGCGGTAGTTCATCAGCACATCGTGCCACTTCTGATACACGCCCGAGCCGGGTTTATCGAAGGTGCGCGCCACGCCCACGGTTTGCACCGAGTATTCCTTGGCCATGTCCCAACGCAGGTCGTCGCAGGTCACGAAGTTGCCCAGGCCAGGGTGGAAGGGGCCGACGTGGTAGTCCTCCAGATAGACCTCGATGAAGGTCTTCCAGTTGTAGTTGCACTCGTGCAGTTCGACTTTGTCGAGCACATAGCCGCTGAAGTCGAGGTCGCCGCCAGGCTTGAAGCGGGCGTCGATGCCAGCCAGATCAGCGGCAATGTCGCGCCCGTTGTCTTCGAACAGCAGCCCGTTCCAGTTCTGAAGCTTGTAGTTGTTCAAGTTCAGGCAAGGGTCGTGGTCGAAGTGCGGCGCACCGATCAACTCACCCTTGTGGCTGTAGGTCCAGCGGTGCAGCGGGCACACAATGTTGTGGCGGCTGTTGCCGCGCCCCTTGAGCATGACGGCCTGGCGGTGGCGGCAGATGTTCGAAATCAGCTCGACGCCGTCGGGCGTGCGCACCAAAGCGCGACCTTCCCCTTCCTGGGGTAGGGCGTAATAGTCGCCCACCTCGGGAATCGCGTTGGCGTGCCCAAGGTAGCGAGGACCGGACTGGAAGATGCGCTCAAGCTCCGCTTTGTAGAGGGCCTCGTCAAAGTAGGCGGACACGGGCAGCTGCGTGCGGCTGCGCGAAAGAGCATTGAGTGCATTACTCAGGTCAGACATGATCCCCAGGATCTCCAAAAACCAATGTCAACCCCCCGCAGACCTATAAAAGACCATACTGCGGGGAAACCCACGATTGTACCCTGTCGGGCTCAAAGCGGTTTGATATGCCTTAATCCGACCACCCAGACCGGGGGCAGATTCCCGGCTGAGGGCAGGGCTGCGCTGCGAATTGGTGCCGTGCCGAAATAGAATACGCGTTTGCCCTCGACACCCGGAGACCGGGCGACACCCCTATGGCCAAATCGTCTGCCTCTTCTGGAAAAAACGCTGCCGTCGATCTGGCAGATCTGCCGGCTGATCTTAGCTACGAGCAGGCGCTGTCCGAACTGGAATCCCTGGTTGCCTGCATGGAATCGGGGCAGTTGCCGCTCGACAGCTTGCTGAGTAGCTACCAGCGGGGGGCGCAGTTGTTGAAGTTCTGTCGGGCTCGACTGGAAGCGGTTGAATCCCAAGTCAAATTGCTTGAAGCTGGCCAGCTCAAGCCCCTGGATGCAGCATGACGGTTGTCGATTTTTCTAGCTGGTCGACACAGGCATTGGGCCGTGTCGAGCGGGCACTTGAGCAATGGGTGCCAGCCAGTGCCCCCGCGGGCCTGGGCGATGCCATGCGCTATGGCGTGCTGGATGGCGGCAAGCGTTTGCGTGCCTTGTTGGTTCTGGCGGCAGCCCAAGCGGCTGGGGCCGAACGGCATGCAGGAGGTGCCGAGGCTGCCATGCGCGCCGCCGCGGCGGTTGAGCTCATTCACGCCTATTCGCTGATCCACGACGACATGCCCTGCATGGACAACGATGTGTTGCGGCGGGGCAAGCCTACTGTGCACGTGAAATTTGGCGAGGCGCAGGCCATGTTGGCGGGCGATGCCATGCAGGCCCTCGCTTTTGATGTGCTGACCCCTGATGAAGCTTCGGATGGCATCGATGCCGGTTTGCAGGCCCGCCTGTGCCGTTTGCTGGCGCGCGCATCTGGGCAAGCGGGCATGGCCGGTGGGCAGGCCATTGACCTGGCCAGCGTGGGCAAGGACCTTGATGAGGCCACTTTGCGCGACATGCATCACCGCAAAACCGGGGCCTTGTTGTGCTGCAGCGTCCAGATGGGCGCTGCCTGTGGTGGCTTGCTGCCCAGCAGCTCGGCCTGGCTGGCCTTGAGCGATTTTGGAGATGCCATGGGCTTGGCCTTTCAGATCGTGGACGATGTGTTGGACGCCACGCAGGCATCTGACAAACTGGGAAAGACGGCGGGCAAGGACGCCGATGCCAATAAGCCGACTTATGTCAGCTTGCTGGGGCTGGACGGCGCCCGGGCCGAATCGGCCCAGTTGCTGGCCCGCGCCCGGCAGGCCCTGGCGCGCAGTGGTCTGGGCGAGTCTGCCACCGCGATGTTGATGGCGCTGGCCGAGCGCATCGTGCACCGCGACCACTGACGAGAGAGAAGCATTCCTTTATGGATGGATCAGACATGACGTATCCCCTGTTGTCTCGCATCGAATCTCCCGCTGATGTGCGTCGCCTCTCGCGTGGCGAACTCAAGCAGTTGGCGGGGGAGGTGCGCGAGTACCTGCTGCAAAGCGTGTCGCGTACGGGTGGGCACCTGTCGTCGAACCTGGGCACGGTCGAGTTGACCGTGGCCTTGCACTATGTGTACAACACGCCAGACGATCGCCTGGTGTGGGATGTGGGTCACCAGACCTATCCGCACAAGATTCTGACCGGTCGACGTGACCGCATGCCCACGCTGCGCCAGTTGGGGGGCATGAGCGGCTTTCCGCGCCGTGATGAAAGCGAATACGACACCTTTGGCACAGCCCACTCGTCGACATCGATTTCGGCGGCTTTGGGCATGGCGGTGGGGGCGCAACTGCGCGGTGAAGCGCGCAAGGCTGTGGCCATCATTGGCGATGGCGCCATGACCGCCGGCATGGCCTTCGAGGCCTTGAACAATGCGGGCGTGCCGCACAACGGGCGCATGGCCGATGTGCTGGTCGTGCTCAACGACAACGACATGTCGATTTCGCCGCCCGTGGGGGCCTTGAATCGCTATCTGGCCCGCCTGATGTCGGGGCGCTTCTATGCGGCCGCGCGCGAAGGGGCCAAGCAGGTTCTGCGCAATGCGCCCCCCCTGTTCGAGTTGGCCAAGAAGCTGGAAGAGCATGCCAAGGGCATGGTCGTGCCAGCCACCATTTTTGAAGAATTCGGGTTCAACTATGTGGGCCCCATCGATGGGCATGACCTCGATTCCTTGATTCCTACGCTGGAAAACCTGCGCGACCGCCATGGCCCGCAGTTCCTGCACGTGGTGACCAAGAAGGGCTATGGCTACAAGCTGGCCGAGGCTGACCCCATTGCGTATCACGGTCCCGGCAAGTTCGATCCCGCTGTGGGCCTGAAAAAGGTGGCCACAACCGAGCCGGTGAAGCCCACCTTCACTCAAGTGTTTGGTCAGTGGCTGTGCGACATGGCCGCGCACGATTCGCGTCTGGTGGGCATCACGCCAGCCATGCGTGAAGGGTCGGGCATGGTGGAGTTTCACCAGAAGTTCCCGGGTCGCTATTTCGATGTCGGCATTGCCGAACAGCATGCCGTGACCTTTGCGGCCGGTTTGGCCTGCGAGGGCCTCAAGCCGGTGGTGGCCATTTACTCGACGTTCCTGCAGCGTGGTTACGACCAGTTGGTGCACGACGTGGCTTTGCAGAATCTGCCCATGGTGTTTGCGCTCGATCGCGCGGGCATTGTGGGGGCCGATGGCGCCACGCACATGGGGGCGTTTGACATTGCCTTCGTGCGCTGCATTCCGAACATGAGCATGCTGACGCCGGCCGATGAAAACGAACTGCGTCAGGCCCTGACTGCGGCCCATGAGCAAAACCATCCCGTGGCGGTGCGCTATCCGCGTGGCGCCGGGGCGGGTGTGGCGGTTCAACCAGAGTTGAGCGCCATGCCTTGGGGCCAGGGCGAGATTCGTCGCCACGGCCAGCAGCAAGGTGGCGCGCATGTGGGTTCACGCGTGGCCATTCTGGCGTTCGGCACCTTGCTGTATCCGGCTCTGGCTGCGGCCGAGTCGCTGGATGCGACGGTGGCCAATATGCGCTTCGTCAAGCCCCTCGATACGGCCTTGGTGCTCGAACTGGCACGCACCCACGACCTGCTTGTGACGGTGGAGGAGGGTTGCGTGTCAGGTGGTGCGGGCTCGGCGGTGGCCGAGGCTCTGGCCGAAGCGGGCGTGAATGCGCCGTTGATGATGCTGGGGCTGCCCGACGAGTTCGTCGAGCATGGCGACCCCGCCAAACTGCTGTCGATGTGCGGCCTGGATGCCGCAGGCATCGAGCGCTCGGTTCGTGACCGTCTGGATCAGGCGGCCGGTACTCCGAATCAGTCGGCGTGATCTTCGCAGGGCTCTGATCGGCAACTGGTCAGGGCCGTGCTGGGCAGAGCCTCGGGGTTGTCGACCTGGCCGGTTTTCGGGTCGAACCCGACGCTCTTGAGGTGCAGGGCCAAGCCCGCGTCCATCGCCGACACATGGTGCGGCAGCCACACGGTCAGTTCATAGGCCATCTGGCGCACGATGGCCAGATCGCCCTTGGCACATTTCTCGGCGCCTTCGCGCATGATCTTCAGCACGATGGCGTGCTGCGAGCTGTGGCAGTTGTCGGGGGCAAAGCCGGTGGCCTGCATCCAGCGGTCTTCCTCACCAAAGTGCTCGGCGGTTTGGTCGATCAGGGCGTTCCAGGCTTCCAGCAGGGTGTCGTCGCTGGCGCTTTCGACCAAGGCGAGCTGGTCCACGATCTCTTCGTGGGCCTCGTCCATGGCGGGCATTTCAAGGGACATGGCTTCGGACCAGACTAGAGACATGGCAGACCTCGGGGAGCGTGAAAACGGGAAAATGCGCTAGCCCGACAGCCTAATGGGCCAGGGGTGCGCGGGGCTTGAGGTGGCTCAAGCCAGCGGTCAAATCAGGCGGACTCGATAGAATGCGCCTGCTTTTCGTCGTGGCGACGAGGTGAACAGGAGTGGGTGAGGCATGGCATCGACGTTGAGGTCGCTGGCGCTGTTTTGTGTGTCGGGCGTGCTGGCGCTGCTGGTCGACATCGGCGTGCTCTATGCCCTGAAAGACGGGTTGGGCGATTATGTCGGGCGCGGGGTGTCGTTCCTATGCGCGGCCACGTTCACCTGGGCTTTCAACCGGCGCCTGACCTTTCAGACTGGTGCCCACGATGGCCTGGTGGCAGAGTATTTGGCTTACCTGTCGTCGATGGCGGTTGGGGGCGTCATCAACTATGGCGTGTACGCCGTCAGCCTGGCTGGATCGGATCTAGTGAAACAGCATCCGGCTTTGGGCGTGGCCCTGGGTAGCTTGGCCGGCCTGGGCTTCAACTTTTTGTCGGCGCGCCGCATCTTGCGGTCACGCCAGTAAGTTCAAACCATCAGGCCAGACATCAGGCCAGACGCGTGCGGTGGCGTGCCACTTGGGCGCGCACTTGCGCAGGCGCGGTGCCGCCCAGCGTGTTGCGCGCGTTCAGCGAGCCGCGCAGGCTCAACACGTCGTACACGTCTTGCTCAATGGCTGGGTTGTAAGTCTTGAGCTTGTCCAGCGGCAGCTCGGACAGGTCCACGCCAGCGGCGATCGCATCCTTCACGGCGTGGGCGACCACTTCGTGCGCATCGCGGAAGGGCAGGCCCTTCTTGACCAGGTAGTCGGCCAGGTCGGTGGCGGTGGCGTAGCCCTTCTTGGCAGCACGCTCCATGGCTTCGGGCTTGACGGTGATGCCAGCGGCCATCTCGGCGAAGATGCGCAGGGTGTCCTTCAAGGTATCAACCGTGTCGAACAAGGGCTCCTTGTCTTCCTGGTTGTCCTTGTTGTAGGCCAGGGGCTGGCCCTTCATCAGGGTGATCAGGCCCATCAGGTGGCCCACCACGCGGCCGGTCTTGCCGCGCGCCAGCTCGGGCACGTCGGGGTTTTTCTTTTGGGGCATGATCGACGAGCCGGTGCAGAAGCGGTCAGCCAGGTCGATGAAGCCGAAAGACTGGCTCATCCACAGGATCAGCTCTTCGCTCAGGCGCGAGACGTGCACCATCAGCAGCGAGGCAGCAGCGGTGAATTCGATGGCGAAGTCGCGGTCGGAGACGCCGTCCAGGCTGTTCTGGCACACGGCTTCGAAGCCCAGGGTCTTGGCGACACGTTCGCGGTCCAGCGGGTAGCTGGTGCCGGCCAAGGCGGCCGAGCCCAGGGGCAGGCGGTTCACGCGGCGGCGCAGGTCGATCATGCGCTCGGCGTCGCGGGCAAACATTTCCACATAGGCCAGCAGGTGGTGGCCAAAGGCCACGGGCTGGGCCACTTGCAGGTGGGTGAAGCCGGGCAAGATGGTCTCGGCGTTTTGTTCGGCCACGTCCACCAGGGCTTTTTGCAACTCGATCAGCAGCAGGCCGATTTCGTCGATTTCACCGCGCAACCACAGGCGCACGTCGGTGGCGACTTGATCGTTGCGTGAACGGCCGGTGTGCAGGCGTTTGCCCGCGTCGCCCACCAGTTGGGTCAGGCGGGCTTCGATGTTCAGATGCACGTCTTCCAGGTCGAGCTTCCACTCGAAGGTGCCAGCTTCGATTTCTGCGCGAATCTGCGCCATGCCCTTCTGGATGGCTTCCCAGTCGGTGGCGGAGATCAGGCCCTGCGCTTGCAGCATCTCGGCGTGCGCCAGGGAGCCCTGGATGTCCGCGGCCCACAGGCGTTTGTCGAAAAACACGCTGGCGGTGTAGCGCTTGACCAGCTCACTCATGGGCTCGGAAAACAGGGCCGACCAGGCCTGGGACTTCTTGTCGAGTTGATTGGTGCTCATGGGGATGATCCAGTGGCGCGCTTCACGCAAAATGTGCAAACCATGGATTTTAATGAGACTGAGCCCAATCCTTTCGCGGTTTGCCGAACCGGCGTGCTTTTAAAGGTCATCGTCGCCGTGCAGGTGCCGGTGGCCCTGGGGGCGCTATCGGGCAGCGATGGCCTGTTGTCGGCCGTGCAGCGCTGGGCTCAGGCCTCGGTGGTGTCGGTGCCGGCCACCTTGTTGTGGCTCTTGCTGGTGTGTGGGGCCGGTCCCCTTCTGGGGCGCTTGCGCCCAGCGGCCCAGGTGGCTTGGGCGGGGGCGCTGGGGGGCGCTGTTGTCTGGCTGGCGCTGTGGCCCAGGCACTGGATTGAGCAGGCCTTTGGTGAACCCGTGTCACGTTGGTGGCCGTGGGTGCCGCCCATGGTGACTGGGGTGGTCATGGGCTTGGGTGTGGCGATCTGGTTGCGCAAACGGGCGCAAAACATTTTGCCCACCGAGGCGCAGGCCCGCCTGGCCGAGTTGCAGGCCCGCATCCAGCCCCATTTTCTGTTCAACACCTTGAACACGGCGATTGCGCTGGTTCAGGTCGACCCGCATCGGGCCGAGGCCGTGCTGGAAGACTTGGCAGAGTTGTTTCGCGAGGCCCTGGTATCGCCGCAAGCCCGTTCTACTCTGGGGCAAGAGGTGCGTTTGGCCCAGCGCTATCTGGACATCGAGTCCTTGCGGTTTGGTGATCGCCTGAAGGTCAGTTGGGACGTGGATGCCAGCCTGGCCGGCATTGCCGTGCCAGCGCTGGTCTTGCAGCCCTTGGTTGAAAATGCCGTGCGGCATGGTGTTGAGCCGGCCGTGCAGGGGGGCTGGCTGGCGGTGCAGGTTCGTCGTGATGGGGGGATGGCAGAGGTGTTGGTGACGAACTCGATGCCAGCTTCAGAGGTCGAAGTGCCGAGTCGGCGGGGGCAGGGCATGGCCTTGCGCAATATTCGTCAGCGCTTGCATCTGATGTATGACCTGGAGTCCGCCCTTGAATTTGGTGTGGTGAATGAGGTGCAGTCAACCGGGGCGGCGGCCTTATTCCGGGTGCGGATGGTGTTGCCGATGTCTGATGGAGTGCTGGGATGAGCCCTTGCCGTGTGGTGATCGTGGACGATGAGCCCTTGGCCCGTATGCGAATGCGCGGTTTGCTGGCGCAATGCAGCCTGGCCTGTGACGTGGTCGGAGAGTTTGGTGAGTCGGGTGCGGCGCTACAGGCCCTCAAGGGTTGGCGGCAGGTGTCGGCCATGCCCGATCTGGTGTTTCTGGACATTGCCATGCCGGGTTTGGATGGTTTGCAACTGGCCCGCGCCCTGCGGGCCGAGGGGCCAGCCCCTGCGATTGTTTTTGTGACAGCGCATCACGAGCATGCGGTTTCTGCATTTGAGGTCGATGCGCTGGACTACCTGACCAAGCCGATTCGGCTGGAGCGGTTGGAGGCCAGCTTGCAGCGTTGGCTTCAGCGTCATCCTTCTGTTGAACCGGGGGCGGATCCACTGGAGGATGCCTTGCGCGTGTCGGATCGTGGTGCCTGGGTGCGCGTGCCCTTGCGAGACATCGTCTACTGCAAAGCCGAGCAGAAGTACGTCACCGTTCGGACGGCTCAGCGAGTCTGGCAAATCGATGGCAGTCTGAACGAGTTGGAGCAGCGTCTGGGGGGGCGCTTCGTGCGGGTGCATCGCAATGCGTTGGTCGCCCGCGAAGCCATGAGCCGCCTGGATCGTCGAGAGGACCCGGAAACCGGGCAGGAGGGCTGGGCGATCTGGCTCGATTCCACCCAGGAGTGGTTGGCGGTGTCGCGCCGTCAAATTGCCCTGGTCAAAGAAAAAATGGCCGGTCGCGTTTAGCAACCAGCCATTGGTTTTGGGGCTTGAGCCTGGGTTTCAGAAGCCGAGGCTGGCCAGCAGGTCGTCGACCTCGCTTTGATTGGTCACCACGTCGGTACGACCTTCGGTGGACACCACTGGGCCTTCGAGCTTCACTTCCTCGTTGGGCAGGGCATGCGTCAACACGGCTTCGACCTTGTGATGCTGCTCGGGCGGGGCGGCTTGCACCAGCACCTTCACCAACTGGGCTTCCAGATCGTTGGCGAGCTTCACCACCTTGGCTACCACCTGACCCGTGAGGTCATGGAAGTCTTGTGCCATCATGATGTCGGTCAGGTGCTGATCCACGCGTTGCGTCGTGCTTTCCACGTCGTTGACGAAGTTCATCACCGCACCGGTGGCCACCGCCTTGACCGGGTCTTTCACGATCAGATCGGCTAGGCGACGGGTTTCCGCTGCAATGTGGGCCTGATCGGCCTTGGCCTGATCAACCAAATTCAGCACCTTGTCAGCTGCATCGGCCGTTTTGGTGGCGATGTAACTCAGGCGGGTGCGCGCATCGGGAATGTTGTCGACCGTGTCTTTCAGCTTGGGCAGCACGCCCAGCATGTTCATGGTGTCGTGCAACTGGCGTGTCAGCAAGCCGAGCTGGTGAAAGATCTCGGGCGAGGCCGCCGGCATGGTCATGGGGGGCAGTTCATCCATTTTCATGGTCTGCTCCCTTTAGGCCGTGGTGGCCAGCTTCTGCATGATCTTTTGCACCTTCTCTTCCAAAGTCGCTTTGGTGAAGGGCTTGACGATGTAGCCTGCGGCGCCAGACTGCGCGGCCAGCACAATGTCTTCCTTGCGGGCCTCGGCGGTCACCATCAGCACGGGAAGGTGCTTGAGGCTGTCGTCGGCCTTGATGGCTTTGAGCAGTTCAAAGCCATTCATATTGGGCATGTTGATGTCGCTGACGACAAAGTCGAATTTGCCGTTTTTCAGCATGTTCAGGCCTACCGCGCCATCTTCCGCTTCCTCAGCATTGTTGTAGCCGATCTCCTTGAGCAGACCGCGGACAATGCGGCGCATGGTGGAGAAGTCGTCCACGATAAGAAATTTCATGTCAGCTGGGTTGCTCATGGCTTGTCCTTGATTCAATCCGCGGTCTAGTTGACGGGCTCTGACGACAATGTCGCTACAGGCTTATCGGCCGACTGCAGGGGGGCTTGAGCCCTTTATGGGCAGGTCAATGTTGTCTGGTTCCGGCTTGCCGGCAGCGCTTTCGGCTTGCGCCGATTCAAAAATTCGGTCTTCCGCCGCGCGGTTCATCACGATGATGCTGATACGACGGTTCAGGGGACTTTCCGGGTCGTCGCCCTCGTAGGGCATGCTCGAGGCAAGCCCCTGCACACGCAGCACCTTGTCACCCGACAGGCCCCCCGCAATCAACTCGCGCCGGGAAGCGTTGGCTCGATCGGATGACAGTTCCCAGTTGCTGTAGCCACGATCGCCCGAACTGAAGGGTTTCGAGTCGGTGTGGCCCTCGATCGTCAAGCGATTGGGGACGGCTTCCAGCACGGCGCCAATCGCACGAAGCAGATCGCGCATATAGCCCTGCACATCAGAGTCGCCGCTGGCAAACATGGGGCGGTTCTGGTCGTCCACGATCTGAATGCGCAGACCCTCGGCGGTCATGTCCAGCCGAATCTGGGTTTTGTACTGAGCCAGGCGGGAGTCGTTGGCAATGACTTCTTCCACCTTTTCTTTCAGGACGCGCAGGCGGGCGGATTCGGCTGCGGCTTGCGCGGCTTGAATGGCCTTGCGGCGGGCCCGGATTTCGGCCTCTTCGGAGGCGCCTTTCTTGACCTGGCCAGCGCTTTCGCTGAGGTTGTTGCCGCCCCCTTTGACCAAAGAGGTGGCATCACCCGCTCCCGAACCACCAAACATGGCGACCTTGAGTGGGCTGTTGAAATAGTCGGCAATGCCTTTGCGGTCACCTTCGGTGGTCGAACCCAGCAGCCACATCAGCAGGAAGAACGCCATCATGGCGGTCACGAAGTCGGCATAGGCGATCTTCCACGCACCACCGTGAGCGGCATGGCCGCCCTTCTTGATGCGCTTGATGATGATCGGTTGGACCTTCTTCGAATCACCGGCCATGGCTTACTTCTTCTTCACGTGGGTTTCGAGTTCGTTGAAGGTGGGGCGCTCGGTCGAGTACAGCACTTTGCGACCGAATTCGATGGCCACCTGCGGTGCGTAGCCCTGCATCGAGGCCAGCAGCACGGTCTTGACGCACTGGAATTCTTTGGTGGCTTCGTCGAGCTTTTGCTCCATCAGGCCACCCAAGGGTTCCACCACGCCATAAGCCAGCAAGATCCCCAGGAAGGTCCCCACCAACGCCGAGCCGATCATGCCTCCCAGCACCGCGGGCGGCTGGCCCACCGAACCCATGGTATTCACCACACCCAGCACCGCCGCCACGATACCGAAAGCGGGAAGGGCGCCGGCAAGGCGGGCCACCGCCGCCACAGGAGCATGGCCCTCGTGGTGGTGCGTTTCGATTTCGTTGTCCATCAGGGTTTCGATTTCGTGGGCATTCAGGTTGCCTGACACCATCATGCGCAGGTAGTCGGTCACGAACTCGATCACGTGGTGGTCGTGGCCCACATTCGGATACTTCTTGAACAAGGCCGAGTTGTGCGGATCTTCCACGTCCTTTTCAATGGACATGAGACCTTCCTTGCGCACCTTCTGCAAGATTTCATAGAGCATGGCCATCAGCTCCATGTAGCGGTCTTTGGTGTACTTGGAACCCTTGAACAAAGGGCCCAGGTTGGCCATCACCGCTTTGACGGTTTTGGGCTGGTTATTCACCAGGAAAGCCCCGATGGCGCCGCCACCAATGGCCATGATTTCGGTGGGCATGGCGTGAATGATCACGCTCATGTTCCCGCCGTGGATGATGTAGGCGCCAAAGATGCAGCCTAGACATACAACGTAGCCAATCAGGACGAACATGGTGTCTCTAACGCAATGGTCGAATCATGCTGACATCATCGGCATTTCCTGACAACGGGATGCCGTGAACAACGCCACGAGCTCCCCGCTTTTCTGTTTGTGAAATCGTTAGACCGCACAAAAAAGCGGGCCCTGTGGGGCCCGCGAGAAAAGCACAACTGACGTGCTAGGAGGAGACAAGCAAGGACGCTTCACTACCAAACCGTCCGTCTGTTGTTTCGACAGACTTTCGGAATACTTGAGCGTGCGAGCATAAAAAGCGATCGCTCAAGTGTGAATTGGGTCGCAATCAGTGCATTTGCAGGGCGCCAGAGGCCTTGCCCTTGCCAGCGCGAGCGGGTGGATTGCACAGGCCGCACACATAGTGACGGGAAATTTCGTGAGGGTGGCTGACGAAGTGACCGCCGCACTTGGAGCACTTGGTCATGGTCAGCATGCCGTTGTCGATGAACTTGACCAGGCGCCAGGCGCGGGTCACCGACAGCAGGGCTTCGAGGCCTTGGTTCTGGGTTTGTTCCAGGTACAGCTGGTAGGCCTTGATCACGGTCTGGATCTCATCCATCTCTGCGGCCTTGTTCAGGTACTCATGGATGTTGAGGAACAGCGAGGCGTGGATGTTGGGCTGCCAGGTCATGAACCAGTCGGTCGAGAAAGGCAGTTGGCCCTTCGAAGGCGACTTGCCAGAGACTTCCTTGTACAGGCGCAGCAGACGCTCATACGACAAGTCGGTTTCCGATTCCAGCACTTGCAGGCGGGCACCCAGGTTGATCAGGGTGACGGCGGTTTCGATTTGCTTGGCTTCGGTCAACAGGCTCTTGGCTCGCATGGTGGGCTCCTGAACAAGGTTGGCGTGACTTGGTGAGACAGATCTCAGGCGGCTTCTTGATGGCGACCGGCCATCAGGATGCTGGCGTGCAGGCGGGTCACGCTGTCGTTGTTCGACTTGCCGTGGTTGGTCAGCAGGTTCCACACCATGTCGTCGTCGATGCGCATGCGGCACAGCAGGGTGTTGCTCGAAGCGATCTTCATGATCTGAGCGGGCGACAGGGCGGCCAGGGTGGTCGCGCTTTCTTCGGAGATGCCCAGGCGGAACAGAGCCTGCTCGCGGTCAGTGCGGATCAGGCTTTGAGCCAGCATCAGGTATGACAGATTGGTTTCGCGGATTTCCATCAGGATTTGGTCTGCGTTCATGTCAATCTCCTTAAAACGATTTGAAAGGTGGTCTGTGCTTGTCTGTTTCATCTGCTGAATTCGCATCAGCATGAAACGGATTGTGAAGACCCCCCTTTTTTTTCTGAATAGGCCAGTCGCTGTAATCCACGTCGGCCGCCGGCTGAGGTCCTTGTCAGAAAAAATCCGACATCGTGAAAGCGACGCCCCTTGAAGCGGGGTGAAACCGAACCAATTGACTGTCGGGTGTTCTCCCCTCAGTCCCGCCTGGTGGAATTCGCCTGTCGGGTTTGGATAATGTGGGGCTCGCACCCGATCAAACCCAAGCTGACTCAAAGGGAAGGACGACAGACATGGCCAGACAGGCCCGGGGTGGACTGGCCGGTGTGCCCCATCTGCTCACTCAATCCACGCATGAGGGCCAGGTTTTGGTCCGTGACGACGCAGACCGCCAGCGTTTGCTGGAGATCTTGCGCATGGCTGCCAAGGATCATCGGGTGTCCGTGCATGCCTATGCCTTGACTGACTCGGGTTGGTCGGCTTTGGCGACGCCCTCGACCGACAACGGCTTGAGCCTCATGGTGCAGTCGGTGGGGCGTCACTATGTGGGGTACTACAACCGTCGTCACCAGCGTCAGGGCTCACTTTGGGCCAGTCGCTACAAATCATGTCCGGTGGCCTCGGCACAGGATTTGCTGGATTGCATGGTCCTGATCGAAGTCGCGAACCCCTCCGGGGCATGGTCTAGCGCCACGCACCACCTTGGGCGTGGCACCGACCCGCTGGTCAGTGACCATGCCCAGTTCTGGACGCTCGGCAACACCCCCTTCGAGCGCGACGCTGCCTGGAAGCGCCGCCTGGAAGAAGGCTTGTCACCCTCTCGGAGCCGTGCCTTGCACGACGCGGTGGCCAAGGGCTGGGCTGTCGGGTCTGCGCCTGACATTGCGCGCCTGCAGGCGTCCACCGACCGGCGGTTGACACCGTCGCGTCGGGGGCGCCCTCCGAGAGGGCAGGAACTGCCTCAGGCTTGATGGTCTGTCCCTAATTTATTTGCGAGGAGAAATGCGCATTGCGTAAATATGGTCTGACCCTATTTATTAATGCTTGAAAACCCTGAGAATCAGGAGTATCCTCGCCGGTCCCCGTGTTGTTTTTCCACACTAACATCTGGAGCGCCCACATGACCCAGGCGACTTCGGGAACGACGTTCCCCATTCATCCCGTGTCCGACGCAGCCGCCACTTCGATGGCCACCCGTCAGGAAATTCAGGCTGCAGCCGAGCACGGCATGTACGTCAACGCTGAACACGACGCCTGCGGCGTTGGTTTCGTGGCGCACATCAAGGGCCAGAAGGCGCACAGCATTGTTCAGCAGGGTCTGAAGATCCTCGAAAACATTGACCACCGTGGCGCCGTCGGTGCCGACCCGCTGATGGGTGACGGTGCTGGTCTGCTGATCCAGATTCCCGACGAGTTCTATCGCGCCGAAATGGCCAAGCAGGGTGTTGAGTTGCCTCCACCCGGCGAATATGGCGTCGGCATGATCTTCCTGCCCAAGGAAAATGCCTCGCGCCAGGCTTGTGAGCAAGAACTCGAGCGCGCCATTAAGGCCGAAGGTCAGATCCTGCTGGGCTGGCGCGATGTGCCTGTGGATGCCGACATGCCCATGTCGCCGCTGGTTCGCGAAAAAGAGCCTGTCATCCGTCAGGTCTTCATCGGTCGCGGCCCTGACATCCTGGTGCCCGATGCCTTGGAGCGCAAGCTGTACGTCATCCGTAAGACTGCCTCCAGCAAGATTCAGAGCCTGAACCTGACCCACGGTTCCGAGTACTACGTGCCCAGCATGTCGTGCCGCACCATCATCTACAAGGGTCTGCTGCTGGCCGACCAAGTTGGCAAGTACTACAACGACCTGAAGGACGAGCGTGTCGTGTCGGCCCTGGCGCTGGTGCACCAACGCTTCTCGACCAACACCTTCCCTGAGTGGCCGCTGGCTCACCCCTACCGCATGGTCGCTCACAACGGTGAAATCAACACCGTCAAGGGCAACTTCAACTGGATGCGCGCCCGCGAAGGCGTGATGAAGTCTCCCGTGCTGGGCGACGACCTGAAGAAGCTGTACCCCATCAGCCTGGAAGGCCAGTCTGACACCGCCACCTTCGACAACGCGCTCGAACTGCTGGTGATGGCCGGCTACCCCCTGGCTCAAGCCGCCATGATGATGATCCCGGAAGCCTGGGAACAGCACAGCACCATGGACGAGCGCCGCCGCGCCTTCTATGAATACCACGCTGCCATGATGGAGCCGTGGGATGGCCCTGCCGCCATGGTCTTCACCGATGGCCGCCAGATCGGTGCCACCCTGGACCGTAACGGCCTGCGTCCCGCTCGCTTCATCATCACTGATGACGACGTGATCGTGCTGGCTTCGGAATCCGGCGTGCTGCCCATCCCCGAGAACAAGATCGTCAAGAAGTGGCGTCTGCAGCCTGGCAAGATGCTGCTGATCGACTTCGAACAAGGCCGCATCATCGAAGACGAAGAGCTCAAGGCTCAGTACGCTTCGGCCAAGCCTTACCGTCAATGGATCGAGAACGTCCGCATCAAGCTGGACACCATCGATGCCAAGGGCAGCGCAGGCGAGTTCTCTGAATCGCTGCTGGACCGTCAGCAAGCCTTCGGCTTCACTCAGGAAGACATCAAGTTCCTGATGGCCCCCATGGCTCAGAACGGCGAAGAAGCCACCGGCTCCATGGGCAACGACTCGCCTCTGGCCGTCCTGTCCGACAAGAACAAGCCGCTGTACAACTACTTCAAGCAGTTGTTCGCCCAGGTGACCAACCCACCGATCGACCCCATCCGTGAAGCGGTGGTGATGTCGCTGGTGTCCTTCATCGGTCCCAAGCCCAATCTGCTCGACATCAACGCGGTGAACCCGCCCATGCGTTTGGAAGTGTCCCAGCCCGTGCTGGACTTCGACGACATGGCTCGCCTGCGCAACATCGAGAAGCACACTGGCGGCAAGTTCAAGCCTTACGAAATCGACATCACCTACCCCGCTGCCTGGGGTCATGAAGGTGTCGAGGCACGTTTGGCCTCGCTGTGCGCTGAAGCCGTGGAAGCCATCCAGTCCGGTCACAACATCATGATCGTGACCGACCGCAAGATGGACCGCAACAACATTGCGATCCCTGCGCTGCTGGCCCTGTCGGCCATCCACCACCACCTGGTTCGCAAGGGCCTGCGCACCTCGACCGGTCTGGTCGTGGAAACCGGTACCGCCCGCGAAGTGCACCACTTTGCCGTGTTGGCTGGTTATGGCGCCGAAGCCGTTCACCCCTATGTGGCGATGGAAACCCTGGCCGAAATGGCCAAGGACCTGCCCGGCGACCTGTCTGCCGAGAAGGCCATCTACAACTACACCAAAGCCATCGGCAAGGGTCTCTCGAAGATCATGTCCAAAATGGGCATCAGCACGTACATGTCGTACTGCGGCGCCCAGATCTTCGAAGCCATTGGTCTGAACAAGGAACTGATCGACAAGTACTTCCGTGGCACCCCCACGCAAGTCGGCGGCATCGGTGTGTTCGAAGTGGCTGAAGAAGCCATCCGCAACCACAAGTCTGCGTTCGGCAACGATCCCGTTCTGGCCAACATGCTGGACGCTGGCGGCGAATACGCCTGGCGTACCCGTGGCGAAGAGCACATGTGGACGCCTGACGCGATCGCCAAGCTGCAGCACTCCACCCGCGCCGGCAAGTTCGACACCTACAAGGAATACGCCCAGATCATCAACGATCAGAGCAAGCGGCACCTGACCCTGCGTGGCCTGTTCGAATTCAAGATCGATCCAGCCAAGGCCATTCCAGTCGACGAAGTCGAATCTGCAGCGGACATCGTCAAGCGCTTCGCTACTGGCGCCATGTCGCTGGGTTCCATCTCGACCGAAGCCCACTCGACCCTGGCTCTGGCCATGAACCGCATTGGCGGCAAGTCCAACACCGGCGAAGGTGGTGAAGACGAGCGCCGCTATCGCGACGAGTTGAAGGGCATCGCCATCAAGGCCGGCACCAAGGTCTCTGACATCGTGGGCGCTTCGCGCATCGAAGCCGACTACGAAATGAAGGACGGCGACAGCCTGCGTTCGAAGATCAAGCAGGTGGCATCGGGCCGCTTCGGTGTGACCACCGAGTACCTGGTGTCTGCTGACCAGATCCAGATCAAGATGGCCCAGGGTGCCAAGCCCGGTGAAGGCGGTCAGTTGCCTGGTGGCAAGGTGTCCGAGTACATCGGCAAGCTGCGTCACTCCGTGCCTGGCGTGGGTCTGATTTCGCCACCTCCTCACCACG
>ERZ724505.81-NODE-81-length-57253-cov-5.759677_pt1 | contig 57253 bp, 78 predicted proteins | sample MGYA00376038_ERZ724505 | MGnify/ENA primary metagenome ERZ724505 (study PRJEB28724, sample SAMN07190884) | wastewater metagenome | isolation source: effluent of sewage treatment plant in Hong Hong | place: Hong Kong | collected 2016-03-17 ... | reverse complement strand
TTCGGCTACTCGATCCACGATCGGAAGACGCGCGAAGCGATGCAGGCCAAGGGCTGGGAGATCGACCCGGCCGCCGACCTTGCCATCACCATCGGGCCCGCTCACAGCTTCGAAGCGGCACCAGGCAAGCGGAACCTGCTGTATTGCGCCTGGGAGTCGCCCACGCTGCCGGAACTGTATCGGACAACCTGCGCCGCGGCTGATGTGATCTGCGTGACGGCGCCGTTCCTGCAGCAGCCGTTCCAGGATCTGACAGGCAAGCCGGTGCACGTAGTCCCGGAAGGCGTCGATCCAGTGTTCGCCACCGTCGACCGGACCAAGGGCAAGCACAGGCCATGGGCAGGCGGCCGCAGGTTCCGGTTCCTATGGTGCGGCGCCCCCAGCGATCGCAAGGGTGCCGAATGGGTTCTGGAAGCGTTCCGCCTGTTCCTGGAAGGCCCCTGCAGGAAAGAATTCGCGGGCAAGGTGGAACTGTATATCAAAACTAGCCTGCCCACCGACGCGAAGAGCTACACCGGCCTGGTGAACGTGCAGGACGAAATCATCCTGGACGATCGACGGATCAGCGAACCGGACCTGGTGAGGCTGTACCAGTCGGCGCATTGCTTCGTGTTCCCGACGCTGGGCGAGGGGTTCGGCCTGACCGCTGCCGAGGCGGCCGCTACGGGCTGCCCTGTGATCTATCCGCCGCATACAGCCATGCCGCAACTGTTCGACGATCGCTGCGGGTTCCCGCTGCAGACAGTCACGGAGACGCACCACTGGGGCTGGGATGACTGCGACGGCCGCGGCACGCCCATGCACCTCGATGCCGTAATGGAAATCCCCACCATGCGCAGCCTGTGCGAACAGATGCTGAGGGTCTATCGAGATCCGCCGGCCGCCTTTGCCAGGGGGATGATCGCCGCCCAGCGCATGAAGCAGTTCACCTGGGCGCGCACGGCCGATCTGTTGACGGCCGCCCTGGTTTCAAAGTAGCCTTTCGCCCCATCGCCACAAATTTCTCGGAGTCAGTCCCATGGCCAAGCGTCCTAGTCGTGCCGGAAGCAAGAAACAAGGCACGGCAGTCGCAGATCCGATCGACGACAGCCCTGCCAACTGCCCCGAGGATCTGGGCGAAACCGGGGAAGGGAAGGATCCGGCTGATGAAACTGAAACCACGGACGAACCGACTGCCCAGGTTTCGGATGTTCAGGCTGAAAAGGAACCAACGGTCGCCGATGTTCGGAAAATGCTGTCTGACAAATACCCGCATGCGAACGCGAAGGAAGTTTCCGAGCAGATGCTGGTGAAATTGGCACAGTTTCCGCGACGCGTTCAGGAGTCCCCGCGGCGTAAAATCAATTTGAACCTACAGATGACGGTCGAAACCGTCGCCTGGTTTCACGAACTGATGGCACACGCATGGCCCTCACGACGCTCGAAAAAGTAAAGCAATACTGCCTGGGCGGCCGCGCCGCGCTCACGACCTTCGACACGCGCCTGCAGCAATTACTGACTGCGGCCGAATCGGAGGTCGAATCGTTTTGCAAGCGGCAATTCCTGCAGGCCACGGAAACCGTGATCCTGGATGGAAACGGACGCAACGCGCTGCGCCTGCCACGCTGGCCCGTCACGGCCGTGGCATCCGTGAAGGTCGACCCTGACCGGGCATTCGGTGCCGGCACGACGGTCGACGCGTCGCTGTGGATCTTGAAGGGCGAAGCGGGCCTGCTGCGCCGCGCGAACGATGGCATCTGGGTCTGCGGAGAAGCCTGCATCCAGGTTTCTTACACTGGCGGCTACGCCGTGATCCCGGACGACCTACAGCAGGCGATCGCCGAGATCGTGGCCGACCGCTTCACGCGATCGCAGCAGCTTGCCAGCGGAACATCTGGCAATGCCATGACAAGCGAATCCCTATCGTTCCAGGGAAGCGCCAGTTTCGCAAACGAAGTCAGCGAACTGAGCCCGTTCCCAGTATCTGCAGAACGCATTCTGCGTTCGAAGTATCGCTGCCCATTCTAGGAGATTGCACCGCATGGATAGCTGGATGACACTAATCGCGACTGCGCTGGGTGGCGGGGCCTTCGGCTCTATCGTGACCGGGTTCACGAACTACATGCTGGCCCGCGCGAAGCAGCCTGTCGATCAATATGATGGCCTGGTCACGAAGCTGCAGGGGATCATCAACACGGAGCGCACCCATTTTGAGGACATGCTGAAGCAGGAACGCGAACACTGCGACGCACGGATCACCAGGCTGGAAAACGAAGCGACCGCCGCCTGCGCACGCGAGCAGCTATTCATCGATCGGGATCGGCAGAATTCCGAGAAGATCGGGGAACTGACCGGCCGCCTGGATGAGCAGCGCAAAATGCTGAACAACTTGATTAAGCGCACCGAAGATAATGCAGTATCGACCGCCCTGCTGCAGCACGATCATCATGAAGGGCCGCGCTAATGTCCTACCTGGGCCGAATGATCCATAGCTGCGTGATCAAGCGATCGACGCCGGGATTCTCCCCGCTCTATCAGCCGATGCTGGGCGAGCCGGTGCAGGTCGGCGAATCGGTCTGCCTGCTGCTGGATACTTCGGAAGCGGCGATCAGCGAACTGTTCGGCGAAACCATGACCGGCGCTTCGATGGTGTACTTCCCGCCAGGCGTCGATGTTCGGCCGCGTAAGGATTCGACCGATTCCCAGGGCGACCTGCTGGTGATCACCAAGGGCGAAGCGGTCGAAACCTGGTGGGCGGCTGCAGTGAAAGATATTCAGGGCCGCGGGTTCGCTGTGGCTGCACGGCGCTGGAGCAGCTAGATGTGGCCAAAGAATACAAGTTCAATAGCCGCGATGATCTGCAGCGATTCCGCAATCAGATCCGCAATCAGGGCCTGAGCCGATCGAAGCTGCGCGGCTATGCGCAGGGCGTTTGGGTTCGCGGGGAACAGGCGGTCGGGTTCGAACTGGACTGGCGGCAGCTTGCCGACTTCATGGCCTATCTGCTGGGCCTGGCCGAGATCGGGGATAGGGAAGTCGTCGGTGCCCTGAACCATGCCGCCCTGATGTGGCTGCGCGAGATCCAGCGCCACATGCCTGTCGACGTCGGCCTGGCCCGCGAGTCGATGAACATTTCCCCGGCCACCCTGAGCCAGCAGGGCGGGTTCGAAGCGGCTGTCGGCACGAACGTGCCTTACGTGTTCTATCTCGAGTTCGGCACACGCTACATCGCGAAGGGCCAGGTCAGGGACTGGCGACCAGGCCAGAGCCCTGTGATGATGTGGCCGGCGAAAGAAGAGGGCCTGCCGCGCCCCGGAAGCAGTCGACCTGGCACCAAAGCCCGAGCCCGGAAGGAAGCGATCCTGGCCAAGGCGCTAGACCCAGCCACGGCCGAATTCATGCCGCCGATGCGAGGGTCGTGGCAGATCATCCGGGACGATGTAAAAATGGCGATCCGTGAACGACTGGCAATCGCGTTAAAGAAAAGGGCCGGAAAATGAAATGCGAACGCGTTGAATTAAATATTTCGGAAATCCCTGCGGACCTGCGCGAGCGTGCGGAACTGTTGGCGCGCCGGGCTAATGTCGTGATAACCCACTGCGTTCCTGTTCCAGTCGCAGGCTGTTCGCCCGGCAAGATCATCATCCAGATGAGCCCGACAGTCCGGGGTCGCCTGCTGATCGGCCACAGCAACGAACGGGCGGATCTGGAAATGATCATCGAACTGCTGAAGACCGAAAAGCACTTAAAGTGGCAGGGGGTAACGCGTGTCGGTACCAGTCGAAAATGAAGTCCTGAACGCCCTGATGCGTCGGTTCCGGGCCGCTGCCACTGTGACCAGCCTGCTGGCCTCGATCCCAGACCCGAACCCGCTGAAAGGCCCCTGCATTTTTTTCGAGCAGTCGGCGTCGGGCGGGTTCGGATTCCCGCTGATCGTCATTCAGAACCCCAGCAATAATCTGCGGGGGACCGATGTGGAAGGCTGGCTGGGCGGGCGCGACAGCCTGATCGTCGATATTTTCGGGCCTGGGATCGATGTGCTGCACCAGATCGCGGCGGCGGTCGATCAGGAAATCACGATCGTGCAACCTGTTGACACCACGAATTTCGTTTTGACAATCCTGCGACGAACTGGCCCATGGCGCACGCTGAACTGGCGTGAGCACGAAATGAGCCGCGGGAACAAGCTGTCACAACTAACTGCCGACTGGCTGCTGGTCAGCGGACGCAAACAGGGAATCTGAATCACATGGTCACAGCATCGCAAGTCGGCGGCGACCTTTCCAAGATCCAAAGCGGCCCTTGCAAACTGACCTTTGACGGCGACACCGTGGGCCACACCATGGAAGGCGTCCGCTGGAATGTTCAGTATGATCTGCGGAAGCGCATGGTCGACGAATACGGCACGAACACCGCCCAGATGGTTCACCAGGGCGAGAACATCGAGATCAGCACGACGCTGGCTGAAAAAACCCTCGATGTGATTTCCCTGGTTTTCGCCTGGGGCTATCAGATCAACGCGACGACCTGGGGCTGGGGCCGCATCCCGGGCATCGATGGCGACGACGTCGCCCAGGAACTGATCATCCATCCCCTGGAAATCGTCGGCACCGCCCAGGATGTGAAGTTCTGGAAGGTCGTGCCGTCGAACGCCGCCGAAGTTCAGTTCGGCGTGATCACCGCCGACCGCGTGTTCGGCGTGACGTTCACCGCGATGATCGACGAATCCAAGAGCAACGGCTATCTGCTTGGACAGATCGGCCTGCCTGCCGCGTAGTTTGCTGATTCTACACCCGTGAAACGGCGAGCGCGTGGCACTGGTCGCGCGCTCGCCGTGGTCGTTTTAACTTCTCGGAGAATGTCCCATGTCGTCGAGCCCTTCCACGATCGGCATCGCTGCTGCCGGTGCTGATGTTGTCACCCTGACCGATGGCAGCACGATCACGATCCACAAACTGAGCCTGGGCGCCGCGGCCGAATGCGGCCGGAAAATCCTGATGATCGGCATCCGGGTGCCGAAGGACAAAGTGAAGCTGGACATCTACCAGCAGGCCCTGGGCAACGATCGCGGCCTGGCGGAATGGGAAGCCGCGAACGGCGAGATCAACGCCATCATGGTCGAATTCATTCTGAAGCAGGTGGGGCTGTGGCCCACGATCATCGCCGATGTAAAGCCCGACACCACGCTGGACATGGCTGAAAAAATGCCGTTCGTCGATTCCTTCCGAATCGTTCTGGCTGCCGCCAAGATGATCAACTGGAAGGAAATGCGAGAGTTGGGCAGAGCTTTTTTTACGGAAGTTGGGGCCCTTTCGGACGCGTTCAATCCGGGGCCAAGCGATCAGACGGCGCCACCGGAAGCGGCGGCGCCGGCAGCAGGGTAGCGCCCTGGTCGGACTGGATGTTTCGCCTGGCCGGCGTGATCGCTAAAGAGTTCCCCGGCCTGGGCGATCCGTTCGAACTTCCCGTCGATGCCGCCTATATGTGGGCGTTGCAGGCAAAGGCGATCTATTACGATCGCCTGAATGATCAGCTGCGCATGTCGACTTTCCGCTTCATGACGAAGGAGGAAAGCCGATCCTATTCGTCGGGCATCGCCATGCTGGCCTCTGGTCCTGGTCAGCACATTCCCTGGGAACAAACCCTGTCGCCGGAAATGCGCGCGGCCATGGCAGAGGTCGATCGGGAAGTGGCGGAAACTATTGCACGCCGCAAGGCTAAGAACAAAATCAGGCCCGACCAAGGCAACCAGGCACTAGGACGCAGGGGCAGGCGCAATAAATGACCGTCACATTCGACCATTCGACCGTGGGGGAAATCATTCTGCCATCGCCCACGATCAGCCAGCCGTGGGAAATCGACGTCAATCAGATCCTGCACCTGGCGGTGGGCGGCAAGCGCCGGGCCTACACGCACGGCCCTGCGAAGTACCGGATCAAAAAGACGTTCGAATGCCTGAATGAAACCCTGATGAAAGAACTGCTGGACTGGCTTTCTGACATCGGCTGGCAGGCCGGCGTCTGGGACTATATCCAGGTGAACCCTGGCGTGCCTGGTGCCCAGAAGAAGTTCACGAACGTGCGCATGATCGGGCCGCCCGAGATCCAGCGGCAGATGCACAACATCAGCGACGTGACCCTGAACCTAGAACGTGAATCGCCCTGGACGTTGGCCAACGCGGTCGATGTATAGTTCGACGCATAATCTGCGAAGGAAATGACAGATGTCCGACGACATGATGATCCTGTCCGGGAAGCTGCGCATCGAGACGCAGCAATTCACCCAAGGGGTGAAAGCTGCCGCGGCAGAGACCCGGACATCTGCGGACCAGATCGCAGGCGCCATGTCGCGTGTGACGAAGGCGGCGAACGATGCTGCGCGCGGAATGTCGGAAGCGTCGGCGCATATCGCGGCATCGTCCTGGGCATCCCGTCGAGCAGCTGAACAGGAAGCTGAAACGCGCCGCCAGGTGGCGACGGTCTACAAAGAAACCGAAGCCGAGATCAAGAAACATCGGACCTATGAACAGGTCGCCGCGTCGCAAAAGATCCGCACGCTGCAGGCAGAGGGCTGGGCAGCCAAGCGCGCCGCCGATCAGGAGATCGAAGCCTTCCGTGCTGTCGGCAAAGCGGCCCAGGATAGCGAACGCCAGGTCAGCCGTGCGCGCAGCACCATGCGCGACTACATCGCCGAGAACAATAAGCTGGGCGGCAGCGGCCGGCGCACGGTCGACAACCCGTTCACCTTTCGCCCTGGCAACAGCCTGCGCACAGGCCCCAGCGGCGGTGGCGGCGGGTTCTCGAATGCGGCATCGATGTTCGGTGGCGCAGGCGGTTCGCTGGGGGCAGCGGCTCGAGTGGGCGGACCAGTGGCAGCCGGCGTCGGCGTGGCTGCGTTCGGTCTGTCCGAAGCTGCGGGGGCCGAAGTTGCCTACACCCGCCTGCAGTCCGTTCTGAAAGCGACTGGCGGCCAGGCAGGTCGCACGGCCGAACAGATCACTGCCATGGGCACGAAGATCCAGCAGACCACGATCTACACGGACAATGCGGCGATCAAGGCCCAGACGTTCCTGGCAACGCTGGACAACCTGAGCGGGCAGAATTTCGACGACGCCACGAAGGCCGCCGCGGATCTGGCCAGCGTGATGGAAATCGATCTGGAAAGCGCCGCCCACATGGTCGGCCGTGCGCTGCAAGATCCGGAGAACGGTTTGCGCGCCCTGGCGTCGGCGGGCGTGAAGTTCACCGACCAGCAGAAAGCCCTGATCGCCACGATGATGGAATCCGGCGATGTGGCCGGCGCCCAGCGCGTGATCCTGGATGAACTGGCCCATCGCATGGGCGGCGCCGCATCGGATGCCGCGAAGACGATGTCAGGCCGGCTGCAGCAAGCCACGAACGATGTGGCCAGCCTGGGCCAGACCATCACCGAAAAGCTGCTGAGCCCGCTGCAGGCCCTGGCCGATCTGGATAAGAGCGTCGGCGAGGGGATCGCCCGCATGATCGACCCGGAAGCTGCCAAGGGCCTGGAAAACAAACAGGGCGGGGCGGCGTTCGATCGCGAGCGAAAGCTGAAAGCCTATCTGTCGTCGGTCGACACTTCCGGGATGGCGAACAACGTGACCCGCGATGCCAAGGGGAACCTGCAACTGAACGCTGCAGGGATCGCAGAACACACCGCCAAATTCAACGCGATGAGCGCTGCCGATCAGGCAAAATATGATTACGAAACCGACCAGACCAAGGCCTATGACACCACCGGGAAATGGGACGCCCGGACGCAGGCCCAGCAGACCGACGCCAGCCTGAAGCAGATCCAGGCGAACGAGCGCAACGCCGAACGCCAAAAGCAGGAACGCTGGCGCCGTGAAGAAGAAGCCCGCCAGACTGCGAACATGACGCCCCAGGCCAAGGCAGAGCGGGCCGCTAACTTCGCGCAATCATCCGAGGGTGCCGAATCGCTGAAGGCAATGCCCAGCGAACAGGGCAAGGCGTTCATGGGCGGACTGGTCGCCGATGTGAAAACGCTGGGCGCCAGCGCCACGAACACCGGCACGACTGTCGGCGTGAATGGCGTGATCAACAGCCCGCAGATCAGCGGCGGCAGCCAGGCAGACATCGATGCCACGCTGAAGCGCTATCGGGTAATGTTCGAACAGATGCCGCAGTTCAGCGCCGAAGCATGGAAGAAGATCGAAGAGGATCTGCAGTTCAATCTGCGGAACGCGTCGATCAGCGCCGACGAACAGCGCGAGTTCTATCTGAAGAACGCCGAACTGGTCGCCCAGGGTGCGCTGAAAATCTTCGACGAATACGACAAGAAGCGCGAAGAGCAGGTCAAAAAAGACGAGGATCGCGCGAAGCGTGCCGTGGCGAAGATCGACCCGGCAGCGATCCCGAACCTGCGCAATGCGACCCAAGGCCAGGCACAGGCAGCGACCGAATCGATGGGGCACGACATCACCGGAACGCTGAAGCCCGACGAGAACGGCGTGATCGACACCAGCCAGGTGCAGACGATCCTGGACAACTATAAGGCGGTGCTGTCGCAGATGCCGCGCTACTCGGAACCGATCTTCAAAGAGATCGAAGCCCAGGTCGTGGCCAGCGCGAAAGCTGCTGCAGAATCCACAGGCGCCGTGCGCGCCGTGCACCTGGAAAAGATGAAAGAAACCCTGGCCAACGCCGGGGCGATCGTGCCCGGCAAAACGCAACAGGTTCAGGCCGGTGGCGCCGTCGATCCCTACGCATCGCTGGCCGGTGCCAGCAAACAGGATCTGGGGGCAGCAGTCGCCCAGCGGAATGCCAACGTGCAAACCACGCGGGGCATCGGCATCGGAACGCCCGAGCAGAAAAAGGGCATGATCGAACTGGCGCAGCTTCAAGCCCAGACGATGAAGGCGATCCAGAACAGCACTGGCGAAACCCGCCAGAAAAATATCGAAGAGCTTAAGCGCCTAGATGAGGCCTGGGCCATGGCATACAAGAAGATCCGCGAAGGGTCGAAGGAAACCGTCGACGCGTTGACGGCCGATTCCAAGAAGCAGGGCGACGCCATGACCGGTGCCGCGGCCAAGGCCGGCAAGCAACAGCAGCAGGGCCAGTTCAGCGGCGTGGGCGACATGATGGCTGGCATCAACCAGATGAGCCAGGGCCTGTCGAATATGTTCATGGGAGCGATGAACGGCCTGGGCAACGCCGGGGCGGCGTTTGGCGAGTACCTGAATTCGATCACCGACCCTGTCGAACGGATCGATGCCCAGATCACGCAGGCGCGCGCGAAGCTGAAGGGGGCGCAGATCAACGCCGGAAACTTCGCCGGCACGGCAGGCGGCCAAAAGGGATTCAACGACGAAATCCGAGGGCTGGAACAGGCCAAGGCGGATCTGCTGGCGAAACGAGAAATGGCCCGCAAAGAGGCTTACCGAAAGGACCGCGAAGCGCGCGACATCCACACCGCCGACGAAGCGAACACGACGCTGCTGGTGGGGGCGCGAGCGCAGACGGATCTATATGGCCCTGGGTTCCGGGGCGCCACGAACACGGAGAAGGCGACGCCAGGCCCGCAGCAGTTAAGCGTTTCGGTCGTGGTCAATGGTCCTGTGAGCCCGAACGATATGCTGAACATCCTGGACGATGCCGCCAAGAAGGCCGGCTGGGATCGATCCGGCCGCAGTTTCCTACGATCGCAGACTGGGAGATCCTAGAATATGTCGCGCAGCTTGCCGTCTGATTTCGTCGTGCAGTGTGAGGCCGATTACAGTCGGCCTTATTTCATTCTCGGCATCAACTGGGGCACATCGGTCGAACCGATCTGGCGCTATTACATGGACCGCGACACGACATCATTCGTGGCCAGCGGCGATCGTCGACCTGCCAGCGGACTGATCACGAAGGCGTTCGTGATCGACTGGGGCGAGAACCCCATGCGCATTCGCGAACAGCAGGTCAACAGCGTGGAAGGTCGCACGATCAAGCTGGAAGATACGGAAGGGCACATCCGCGCGATGTTCGCTTCGACCGTGCGCCAGCAAAAGGGCGTGATCATCTATCGCATGTTCGACGCCGACGATGTGACCTGGCCTGGCGATGCCGTGCCGGTATTCGCGGGATCGGTTCTGCCGATGAACTGGTCCGAAACCGACTGCATCGTGACGCTGCAATTCGAGGACGCCGCCCGGCGATTCTTCCCGGATGTTGCGATCTATGCGACCCAGTCGATTTTCGGATCTGAAATGGTCCCGGAAAGCCGGGATAAGATGATGCCGATCCCCTGGGGCAAGGTCCACCGCATGAAGGCGCTGCGCGTGCTGGGACCGTGGGAGAATAAGACCCGGACCAGTTTCGTCGCCGACACCGGGGATGTGACCATCGACGTCGACTATCACCCCAGCGAAATCGGCATTACGTCGCTGGGGACCAGCAGCCATCCGATTCCGGTATTCATCGGGCCGGATCTGGTGCAGGGATACTTCGTCGAGAGCTCGAGCCCGGACGACACGCCCAGCACGTTCACGATCAAGTCGGGTGCAGGCATCACGCTGGCGTCGGCCGTGATCGAAATGGTCGTGGGGACCGGAACCCGCGATGCGTACATTCGCGCCACCAGCATTCGCCCGGACAACCAGCAGACCACGCTGCTGGATGCCGTGGAAGTCGGCGATCCGGTGCGCGTGTTCATCTTCGACCCGACGAACAACTGGGTCGACACGACGATCACCGTTCTGGAACGCGAAGATCCATGGCCGAACTGGTACCGCATTCGGTTCGCATCGACGACGGTGCAGCGCGACATGGCACCTGGTGCGCCCATCCATTTCATCAGCCCGGATGTCGACCGCCGTGGATGGCAGGCGGGCGTGACCATGCAGCCCAAGGTGGCGAATTCGGTTTACATCGCCAGCGCATTCCCCAGCAAGGGCGTGCTGCTGGTCGAGGGCTATGGAAAAGTCTGGGACATGAACGGCGAAAGCCGCCAGGACTTCGTGAAGCTGGGGAAATCGTTTAACGAAGGCCTGGTCGACACCGTGCCATTCGAGGAAGCGGACTATGACGCTTACATCGTGAACCGCGACGACGACACATGGTTCACCGAACTAGGGCACAACGTCACGACGATCACGATGGCCATGCTGCCCAGAGGTATGAACCCGGATCTAGATACGAACGACATCTGGCTGACCATGCTGGGCATCACGGAAGATTTCGTCCTGCTGAACGACGAGATCCGCAACCCGGCCCTGGTGATCCTGCAGTATCTCGAATGTGAATGGCTGCTGAACCTGGCCGCCGAGAACATCGATTATCCGTCGTTCACCGCCGCGGCGACTTTGCTGGACGGGTACTTCGTGGGCTGGGCGCAGACCAAACCGATGAAGGGCATCGAGATCCTGCAGGAAATCGCGCGGCAATGCCATTCGATCATTCTGCTGGATGGCGACGCGGTGCAGATCGTGGTGCTGCAGAACTACAGCACCACGGCCGCCCTGACGTTCGACACCGGATCGAACCAGTCGCCGGCCGGTGACTTCGACAACATCAAAGCGGGCAGCCTGGAACTGGGCGAGAGCTCGATTGTCGACATCGTGACAAACATGGTCGGCAAGTGGACGAAATACCGGGACGAGTACAGCGGCAAAGACGGCTACAACATCCAGGCGATCAACACCGGGGCGCTGGCGTTGTTCCAGCGCAAGGATCGCGAATTCCCGATCGACCTATACTGGCGCCGTGACGATGCCGCCCTCGAGGTCGAATTCTGGCTGACCCGAGAATCCCGGATCTACGGGCTGGTGAAATTCGTGGGCTATCACGACGCCCTGAAGCTGCTGCCGGGCGACTGGATCAAAATCACATACTGGGCCGGCAGCGCCGGGGCAATTGATACCGGAACGGATCTGAAAACGGAAAGCATCAAAAGGGTCAGCGCTGTTTCCCACACGTTCACCGGCGACGATGTCGGCCGGAAGCTGGTGATCACCGGCCCGACCGGCGCGATTAAATCGAAGTTCACGGTCACGATCACGGCGGCCCCCGGGACTTATTCCTATGGGCCAATCGGAAACACGCTGCTATGCACGATGATTTCGAACAGCTTCGGTTTCATTTCGGCGTTCGGGATCGGCCCCGGCTATAGCCTGATAGCAGGCGGCATCGGGTTCAATTTCTGCACGTTCGAAGAAGACGTCGCCGGATCGGGTGCGCCGCAATATGCGGAAGATCCTGGGGCGACTGCAGGCAACGGCACGCTGGTGATCGATGTGGATGGTTCGGAAACCGGATGGGATACCGGCGACTATACGATCCTGAGCGTGGCCAGCGGGATCGCGACGCTGGATCGCAACCTGGCATCGCATCCGTTATCTGCCGGCGTGTTCAGCATCCGGGAATCGACAGATGTCGTTCTGCAGGATAAGTTCTGCGAAGTCACGGCCGTGACCGATAAGGGCCCGGATGGGGAAGTCGCGATCGAATGTCGTTATCCGAAATTCACATTCTGATCTGGATCGCCACGGCAGTGATCCTGCTGACCGTGGCCTTCGTTCGTGGCCTGCAGATCAATACCGGCTGGCCAGATCCCTACTGGCGGCGGCTCGATATTCGCGCCGAGATCCAGCGGCTATGCGAAGAGCAGGCCGAACGCGAACGCCTGAACGCCCTGGAACGTGAGCCAGGTTAAAAACAGGCTGCAAAATATTCCACTTTTTATGCCGAGGCCCGCCATGGTCGCACCAGTTCCACCACTCCCGCGCAAGTGCCGCATGGTCTGCACGACGGAAAGCCTGGCAGTAATGCTGGGGTTCCCGCCGAATATCAAGATCGTCGCCCACCAGTTCCATTTCGACACGCAGACGATGGAACTGCTGATCGAAGGCGAGGGCCTGCCCCAGCGGTTCGAAGTGCCCGAGGGCGGGGTGATCCGCCAGACCAGCGCGGAGTATGCGCCGCGGCCAGTGTTCCTGGGATTCAATCCATGACCGGACGGGGGAACATCCGAAGGATCCGGGAACAGTCCCAGAAAACATCCGGCATCGAACCCAAGGCAGCCAGCCTGGACCGCGAAGAGCTCGCCGGCCGTGCGACCTGGGGCAATGCCATCACATCCTGCGAAGGGCTGATCAAACAAAAGCCCTGGGATTACCAGATCACCGCCGTGATCCCGACCTGCGGCACGCCGGAACTGACAGCCCTTTGCGTCGCCCTGCTGCGATCCCAGGACATCCCGATCTACTGCCTGCTGATCGACACCGGATCGAGCGCGGGCGAGTTCGACCGCCTTTCCCTGCTGCGCGCACCTGGCGTGGAGATCCACCAGATCGCGGGCCACGGCTGGCGTCACAATTGCGAATCGGTGGGGGCAGCCATGGCCCTGGGGCAGACGATCTGCCGTTCCCCACAGATGCTGGCGATCCATAGCGATGTTTTCCTGACTTCGACGACAGCGGTCAGGGCCATCCAGGAATCGCTGGCAGGGCACGTCGCGAGCGGCTACCAGCTTGGCCCACATCCACGTCGGCCCTGGGCGGATCGATTCCTGAGCCATTCCACGACCCTGGCCAGGCGTGCTGACCTGCTGCGACACCAGGTTCCCTGGGACTTCCTAACTTACCAGGCCCGATTCATCGACCAGACCGCCGGCCAGTATGATCCCGAATATGGCCTGAACCTGGCGCTGCCAGGCCCATTCCGGTACCTGGGGCAGGAAAACCGGGAACCGCAGCAGGATGAACATCGCATCCACCTGGCAGCCGCCACATCGCTGATGCGCATGGGCGGGCTGGATGATGCACGCCGCGGCCACCTGGCCCGGGCGATCAATACCGCGCGAGAGCTGGCGGCGCCTGTTCCCGGATGGGCCTGGAACGGACTGAACAAACTGACCGCCGGCAGCCCCGAAAAGACCGGCCAGCAGTTCGCCCCCGTCGAATGGAAGCCGACCGAATCCGGCAACGTCGTCACATTCATCGCGCCGTTCTACCTGTACGATCCGATCCTGCTGGACAGCCTGAACCGGCAGACCGACCCGAACTGGCGGCTGATCCTGATCCATGACGGGAAATGCCCGGACGAACTGCGCCGCGCGATCGCGCCGCGCAGGGATGGGCGGGTTTACCTGCGCGAGACGGACGACCGATTCAACGACTGGGGCCACACCCTGCGCCAGATCGGCCTGAACATGCTGTCGAAGGAAATGATCCCGGCCGACTGGGTCGTGATCACGAACGGGGATAATTACTATGTTCCCGGTTTCGTCGCCTCGATGCTGGCGGCGGTGAAAGATCGCCCGATGCTGGCGGCCTATTGCGACGTAAGCCACAACTACTGGGGCTGGAACAGCCTGCGCACCTGCCTGGCCCACGGCGAAATCGACTGCGGCTGTCTGATGGTCCGCAAAGATGTGGCGATCGATGTGGGCTGGCGCGGGCGTGAAGTGGCTGCAGACTGGACCTACTGCGCCGACATCATCAACGCAGTGGGCGCCAAAGCGTTCGCAAAGGTCGATCGTATTCTGTTCGTTCACAATTAAGGGGAGAGCTCGCGATGCTGATCATCACCGGATCTGGCCGCTGTGGCACGTCGTTCATGGCGAAGATGGCCAAGGGCCTGGGCATGAACATGGGGATCGACTGGAACGATGAGATCGACGCCGGCCTGGAACGCCCCGGCATTTCCAGACTGAACGAAGCGATCAGCGAACGCCTGAAGCTGGTCGACCATTCCATCGTGGTCCGTGAATTCGCGCAACAGATCCGGGCAGTGACCTGGCCCTGCATCAAAGATCCGCGGTTCATCAGCCTGCCTGGCGTGCTGCAGGTCTGGCTGGATGCGCGCCAGGATCTGGAATTCGTCCTGATCTATCGCAGCCCCATGGCCACGGCTCGATCGGCGGCCAAAGCATTCAAGCGCGAACTGGCGCCGCTGGCGATCGCTGAAAGCGCGCGAGTCGTCGCCGAAAACTTCAAGCAGTCGGTGGCCATCCTGGCGGCATCCGGCGCGCAGTTCCATGTGGCGAACTTCCCACGGATCATTCAGGACCGCGAACACTGCAGGAAGGCGATCTGCCACGGCCCGCTGCAGGCGGTCGATGGCCTGCTGTTCAATCGGATCTGGCGCGAGACTGCCCAGGATCGCCTGGTTCATTTCAAAGACGAACACATCATCGACATGCTGGGGCCTTCGATGCGCCCTGGGCATCCGACCTATAGCAAGGTCGGCGAGCAGTACGCGCAGGATCTGGTCGACGCTGTGGGGAAGGAAGCGGTTGTCCTGGACATCGGCTGCGGGTTCGGCAGGGTCGCCGAAGCGCTGGCGCGACGCAACTTGGCCAGCATCTATTCGGGCGTCGACTGTTTCGCGCCGGCCATCCTGGATTGCCGGCAGCGGTTCGCGATGAATCCGATGTATAGCTTCGACCACCTGAACCTGCGATCGGCGCGCTACAACCCGGACGGGCTGCCGATCGAAGGGCAATTCCTGGGCAATCATTACATCTACGATGCCGTGATGGGCATCAGCCTCTGGACGCACCTGGCACCGGACGATGCCCAGGCGTTCCTGCGCGAGGCGCACCGCGTGCTGCACGAAGATCGCGGCCATCTGCTGGCGACCTGGTTCCTGGTCGATGATAAAGATGCCGAAAGCATTCGCGCCGGCACCAGCAAGTGCCCGCTGAAAACGGAAATATCACCGGGCATCTGGACATCGGGCGGGCTACTAGAAAACGCTGTGGGGTACTCCCCGGAACTGGTGCGCGCCTGGTACGATGCCGCCGGCTTTCACGATGTCAACGTGCAGGCCGGTAACTGGCATGGCGAAAGAACCAGCCAGCATTTCCAGGATTTCATAGTCGCGAGGGTGTGATGATGATTACGGGCCTGCTACGCGAAGCGATCGACGCTAAACATCGGGAAGCGTTGCAGGCCCTGGCGGTGGTCGAATCCTACCTGATGGCGACCACGCCCGGCCTGGCACCCAAACAGGCACCCGAAACGGCACCTATCGAACCGCCGCCTGCCGTGAAGGTGCCGGCCAAGGTCGTCGCGGCAAAGCCCGAACCGCTGTGGCAGGTCGAACCTGTCGCCGATGACAAGCCGGAACCGGTGCCTGCCGTCGCGAAGCCGCCCAAGATCGTTCTGGGCCAGCCAACGTTCAAGCAGCGCACGATCGACTGGATGAAAGGCAAGGGCCCGCAGTTCATCGGCGACATCGCCAAGGGCGCAGGCCTCGAGGAAGCGCAGGTCTATGCGGTGCTGATGAACAATAAAAAGGACTTCGCGAAGATCGGGAACTTCGCCGCGAATGCGTCGCAGTGGACGATCGCATCGGAAGCGCCGCCGCCCGAACCACCGGCACCAGTCGCCGCGGCGGTTCCTGTCGCGATGATCCCCAGCATCCTGATTCCGGAGCCTGCACCTGTGCCCGAGCCGAAACCGGCAGCACCACCGGAAGTTCCCGATCTGCTGAAGAAGGAATCGACCACGGAAGAAACCGACGACGAAGCGCGCGATCGGATCTATAAGTTCGTCGAAGTGTACGGCACCGCACGGCCGGTGATGATCGCCCAGTCCCTGAACATGACGCTGGACAGAACCCAGCAGCTATTGAACCATGCCTGGTTTCAAAAGGATCTGACAGGCTATTCCATCGCGAGGAGATCGGCAGAATGATTATCCTGAGAATCGACGACGTCGGCCGCGCTCCGAGCCAGCCGGCCTGGGGCGACCCTGACCGCAACCTGGAATATTTCTGGCGCTGGCGCGAAGCGCTGGGGCTGAAGGGCCTGCCCGTTGTCTATGGCGTGATTCCGCAATCGGTCACGAAGGACGATGTGCAGAACCTGCACGACGGTCTGAGCGGCGGCGAGGAACTGGCGGTCCACGGCTGGGACCATGTCGACGGCGCGATCGTTACGCGCGAGCAGATGCAGCAGGGCGCTGAAAAACTGATGCGACCATGCCGGATCGCCTGCCAGTCCTATATCCCGCCGTTCAATCGCTACGATGCGACCACCATGGGCGACTGGGGGGAAGTGCTGCCTAACGGAATTTTCCTGGGCGGCCAGATGGATCGCGATCAGTTCTATGGGCATCTGCCTGTGAAGATCGGGCGCACCTGGCACATCGGTGCATTCCCGCCACTGTACGCGCATGCCCAGGAACTGGTGAAACGCCTGGACATCATCGAACGCTGGGGGCAGACGGCCGTGCCTGTCGTGCTGACCCTGCACACGGTCTGGGATGTAAATCATCTGGGCGAGGCCCGCGCCGTGATCGAGGCGGCCAGGCCCTATCTGACAAGCCAGCACGCGATCCGCGACTATCGCCCGACCGTCGACAATAAGATCCAGGCGCTGACCGAAGTGGAAACGATCGCGATTAAATACCTGCGCGATCAGATCCATCCCATGACGCTGGCGATCAATACCGAACCGAACGTGGTGATCGACGGCATGCTGGAATGGATGGGCTGTGCGGTGCAGCGGCATACTGCGCCGGGCCAATGTGATTACGCGGTCGACTTCTTCCGCCGCAATGATTCGTTTCAGCAGATGCACGATCGAATCGTCGGGCAGATGGAAGCCCTGAAACCTGGCGGGGTGCTGTTCGTGTTTTCGAAGTTCTCCCCGTTCCACCAGGCTGGTGATGGCGAGGCGATTCTGTCGGCCAAGCAACACGACGACATTGCGTTCGCAGCAGGCGGCAGAGTGGTCGCCGACTTCACGTTCCGCAAGATCCAGCCGGAACGCTGCCCGCCTGAAGAAGCCGATCACATTTTCTACGCTCTGAAGAAATGATCGCATTCGCCGAGAAGCCCGACGACGACAAAGACTTCAAGCGGTTCGTGCTGGAAGCTGAACGCCGGGCCGACATACGCGCCACCCTTGTCGCTGGCGGTTTCCTGCTGGTAGGCTTTGCCCTCGGCATCGGAATCGGCTGGCTTATATGGGGATGAAATGCGTGTCAATCTGTGCTGCCCATGGTATGGGAAGTTCCCCAGCTACTGGGAACCGTTCGTCGAACGCATCAACGCGGTGCAGGGCGATCTGACTGTGATGGTCCCCACGGACCAGGTGCAGCGCACGAAGTGGGATGGTAATTTCGGCTATGTGCCGATGAGCCCCCAGCGCCTTTCCGAGATCATCGCGGCGCAGCTTGGCATCTACTGGCCGCCGACCACGATGGATGCGCGCGGCGGCTATAAACTCTGCGACCTGCGGCCGATGATCGATGCCCTGTTCGAACCTGTGAACTGTGACTATTGGGGCTGGCTGGACTGCGACATCGTCCTGGGTAAGTGGTCCGACATCACGGAGCGCGCCGAAGGGTTCGATCTGTATTCGACCGCGAAGGGGATCGTGAACGGTCCGCTAACGCTGATCAAGAACACGCCCACGATGCGCGACCTGTTCCGCCGATCGCCTGTCTGGCAGGAACAGATCACAAACCCGGACTATGTGGCGTTCGACGAAATCGAGTTCAGCCGCGTGGTGCGCGAGGCGGCATCGGAAGGCCTGATCACAGTGCGCGACGAATACTGCCACACGCACAGCGGCATGGACAGTCGCACGATCCAGAACCCAGGCATCGCGCTGGCGGAAGACGGGCGCCTGATCGACACGATCCAGGGGCGCGAAGTGGCCTACTTTCATTTCCCCCACTGGAAAACCTGGCCGGTCATTCCGAAGGCGGACGGGCGCTGGCACCCCAGGGACGCGCTAACTGGTGCGCCGGCCAAGGTGCTGCCGGTCGTGTTCGCGCACTGGGAACCGATGTCGGTGGTCGATTTCGGCTGCAACGTCGGCGAGTGGCTGGAATACGCCGCGGCGCTGAACGCAGAGATCCTGGGCGTGGACGGTCCCCATCACCGCGATCGCCTGCGATTCCCCCTGGATCGATTCCATGTCGCCGATCTGACCGTGCCCCTGGATCTTGGCCGGCGGTTCGACATGGCGATCTGCCTGGAAGTTGCGGAGCATATCCCGGTGCAGTTCTCCGATGTCCTGATCGATACCATCGCCAGGCATTCCGACCAGGTGCTATGGTCGGCGGCGTCGCCAGGCCAGGGCGGATATATGCACATCAACTGCCAGCCTGTTAAATACTGGCAGGCGAAATTCTAGGCCCGCGGATTCGTGGAAGAGCTCGAGCCACGCCAGGTGATCCGCAGATTACCGATCCCGAGCTACTATGCCGAAAATATTCGGCTCTATAGAAAGGCCCAGCCATCATGAGTTCGATAGACAAGCCGCGCGACAATTACGTGAGCGCCCAAGATTTCCGCGATCGCACGATGAAGCTGGGCACCGACGACCCGGATACGAAACTCTATCCCGACGACAATGAAACGCTGGTCTGGATGATGCAGGTTTCGCGCGACTGGGGCGGGCACCAGATCCTGGAAGTCGGCTGCGGTCACGGCCGCTGGGCCAAGCATCTGCAGGGCCGCTATCTGACTTATGTCGGCATCGATCCGGTGATCGAGCGGATCGAATCGGCGCGCAGGCTGTGGCCGCTGGGCCTGGCCCATTTCTTCCAGGAAGACAACCCGATCCAAGAGGGGCGCGAATACAACAGCCCCAGCATCGTGTTCGCAGTCGATGTGCTGCAGCACTTGGGCCTGGTCACGGCGCTGAACCTGTTTCAGCGGATCACCATGCTGCTGCCCAAGGGCGGCCGGTTCGTTACCTGGGACGGATGCCTGGGCCGCTGGACGCAGGCGCAATGCGAGGAAATGTATAGGGCACGACCGGAACACATGATCCCCAAACCCATCGAGGCATTCGAGCAGGCTGCGCCGAACATGCGCTGGGAACTGGTCGACGGCACGCGTCTGATCGCGGTGAAAGAATAATGGACTGGCTCAATCAATTTTTCGGACTGTTCCGGTCGTTCCAGTTCTGGATCACGATCGCGCCCTGGGAATCCGGCCTGGTCGTTCGACTGGGCAAGCATGCGAAGGTGCTGTCGCCAGGCATTCATCTGCGCATTCCGTTCATGGATCGGATCTTCCTGCAGCCCACCAGGCTGCGAACGATCGTGTCGATGGGGCAGACCAGCACGACGCGCGACGGGAAATCGTTGACGATCAACATCGCGGTTTCGTATGCGATCGCCGACATCGCGAAACTGTATCTGTCGGTCAGCAATCCAGAGGAAACGCTGATCTGCAACGCCCAGGCCCATGTGGGCGATTATGTTTCTGGCGTCGGCCTGACGTCGCTGATGATCGAGGAAACAGTGAACGCCAAGCTGGCCGCGATCGACTGGGGCCTAGACCAGGTCGCCCTGAAGATCACGACCTTTGCATTCGCCAAACCGATCCGCCTGCTGAACTGTGACTGGCGTGTATTGAGCAACGCCGACAACCTATAAGGATCTGACCGATGAAAATTGTTCTGGCAGTGCGCACCTATCCCACGCGACGCGGCGGGGGCATGCCGTTTGTGACCCAGGACCGTGCCCACGAACTGGTGCGCCAGGGTCACGAAGTCCACATCCTGACGACAGGAATGGATCAGGGCGGAATGGTGATCGAAGAACCGGTCGACGCCTGGTTCCAGGACGGGACCGAATGGCGCAAGGGCCCGACAGGTTCGGCCGTGACGGTTCATCACCTGCCCTGCGCGCCTGAAACGTATTCCACAACCTACGCGCAGCAGTGCGATGATCTGGTTCGCCGCCTGCAGCCCGAGATCGTGCACCTGGACGGATTCGATCGGGATAATCCCTGGTACTCTGGCGGCACCTGGCGGAAGGCGATCACGCTGCATGGGTTCGGCTGGGGCGGCACGTTGTCGAACTGGCAGGCATATCGAACAGGCCGCGGCGATAAACCGATCGCCAACTTCGAAGGCATGAAGAAGGAGTCGATCGAACTGCGCGATCGGTTCCATGCGGTGATCACGATTTCAACGCAGGAATACTGGCTGGCCGAGGATCTGTATGGCCTGACGAACGTGCATCTGGTCTATAACCCGATCCTGCCCGATTACTTCATTCGGCCGCTGGTCCCGCCGCCTGCTGAAAAGCAGTTCCTATGCGCGAGCATCACCGGCCAGGCGATGCGCTGCTGGGACTTTGCCCAGGCATGCTGCGCCGAGGCGGGCGTGAAACTGGTGCAGGTGAAAGATGTCCCGCGCGATCAGATGCCTGCGCTATACGATCAGTCGACCGCTGTCCTGGTCCTGTCGCTCTATGAACAGGGCTTCGATCTGACCTGCGCCGAAGCAGCGGCACGCGGTCGGGCGATCATCTGTCACAACATCGGCAGCTATGGGCGCGAAGCAGAGGGCGATAAATTCATGGTCACGATCCCGCCGCTGGATCGCGCCGCGCTGATCGAACTGCTGCAGGCCCCGGTAGAAAACTATCCGCTAATCGCGAACCTGCAGCAGAGCATCCATCAGCCATCGACCCATGTGGCCGAATGGTTCCAGGCGATCGGGATCTGAGCGCTTTGCACGCTTTCCCGGAAAGCATGGAAAACCCATAAACCCCCGCGAATCCAGGCAGAAATGCCTGGATTTTTCTTTTGCTGGAACGCTTAGTCGCCATTGAAGTTACAGCGACTGCCCCAGAATCCGCTGCAGTTTCACTTCCAAGCGGTCGAATTATCGTATAGATTGATATTCATGGTGATCGAAGTTGATCACCGCACGACAAAAGGAATCACAGATGTCCGCTTCGAATATCCAAATGGTTCAGCAACTTAAAACCCTGTTCGCCAGTGTGAACAGCGTGTCAGCCGACCATGCGGAAAAACTGCTGGCCCTGCTGGATCGGGCACCGCAGGACGCTCTGCAGATGCTGGTCGACGAACGCGTGAAGTTCTGCTGGATTCCTGCCGCCCGTCGCCTTCGCGAGAAATACGGCGTGGCGATCTAGTCGCCGGCCTGCTGCCTGATCCGAACCTTCACCACGACAAAAAGAGAATCGAACCATGTTTGCGAATGAACTATCGATCGCCGAACAAGCCGCCGCCCGCTGCGGATATGTCCGCTGCCCGAATGTGGCCAGCCGCTGGTATCTTCCGCAGCCTGGCCAGCCGTGCCTGGCGTTCCCCATGGAACTGCACATCCATCCGGAGCATGCCGAACCGTTTGCCGCCTGCGCTTACGAATACGGCAAGCACGATCTGATGGTGCTGCTGCGCTGGCCGACCATGGAAGAGTTCGCCAACTTCCTGACGCGCCACGGCGCGAAGGTTCAGCCTGGCCTGCCCGCATTTTCGAACGCCCACGACTAAGCCTGATCCCACACGACAAAAAGAGAATCAGATGCCATTCACACTAACGCTGCGCAGCGGCGAGATCATGAAGCGAATCCCAAACTGTTTGGCGGGCGACATCGACGACGCCAGCACCACTGAAGAAGCGCTGGCCCTGGCGACGACCCAGGCCGACCTGATCGAAGAAGGCCAGGACGGCACGGAACAATACCGCAAGCGCGACATCGTCACGATCCGCAACTGGGTCAACAGCCTGCAGGCTAAGCGATGAAGGTGCGCATCAATTACACGGTCGACCTGACAGACGAACAGGCAGCCACGCTGGCAAAGGTGGCCAGCGATCTGGGCTACGGGTACGACAACCCGCCGCCGCGAAAACTGATCAAGCGCCTGCTGCGCGATCAGGGCGAGTCAGAACTATATCGCGATCGCAACGACGATCAGCACAACGATGAGGAATCAGAAGATGGCGATCGAAGCTAGATACCTTCCAGGCGGACCATCGAATCGCCTGATCAAAACAGTGCGGCGCCGGCTGGGGTCATACGGCATCAGGCCGATCGACCGCTACTGGCGTCTGGCCTGGGAGTGGGCCAGCGCAATCAGGACATCGTATTCCTTTCCGCGATGGCCGATGGAAAACGAGATCGCAGCCCAATACATGGCGCTGCTGCTGGCAGAAATGCAGCGCGACTATTGTCTGAAGTTGCCATACCGGGCATCGAGGATGCCGGCAGCCGTCGCCGCTGCCCTACCTAAGTCGGCACCAGAGATCCTGGCGATCACCGAAGAACGATGGCTGGCTGCAGCCCTGGCCGATGAAACACCGCCGCCCCCTTTGACCATCACCATCGAGGCCGCCAAGTGAACACCGAAACCGTGCGACTGACGCCCAAGGAATTTGAGGCGCTGGAATGGGTCAATGCCCAGGAATACATCGACGACTATGCCGATTTCGACAACGCCGCCGAGACGATGCACGGCGACGACATCACGCCCGAGCGATTCGCCATCGAACATGAGAAGGCCAAACTATTCGAACTGGCCCCGGACCACTTCACGTTCGTGCGCGATTCGCTGGCGTTCTATCAAGCGACCTACGGCCTGGGAACGAAGCTGATGTCGAAGTTCGAAACCACGCCCGCACAACGCAGAACGCTTGCCCAACTGATCGAGAAACTAGGACCACTTCCGAACCCAGAGGACGAAGGAGAATAGAATGTTACGCGCAAGATTTTCACATGAAACGCTGGAAGCAGAGGGCGTCAAGATCGTGCACATCGTCGACCGCAACGATGGGGCACTGAGCATCACGAACGATGCGGAAGAAGTTGTCCGCCATCTGCTGCGGACGTTTGACAAACACCGGTTTTTCTACACCGACACGGATGGCCTGGTCGATGAACTGTGCCACGACGGGACCAGGTTCACCGGTTTCAATCCGGGCCCGCGGCCGAATGCTAGCGGCCGGATCGACTGGCACGCATTCGTGAAGGCGAACCCGTCGCCGGCCTAGTCCTATTTTCGACGGTCGGGCCGCTGGTCTATACTTTCGCCCGCTGTGGTTTGTCATGTGCCCAGGGCGGAAACCGACCACGCCCTGGGCAGTTTCTTGCGCGAGGATCTACACATGCCTGCGAAGTTCACGCGGCTGGGTTCCGAATACGGCGGCTGGGATGTTGCGCTCGAGGCGATCCCGCCAGGTTCGACCGTGCTGGATCTGGGCGTCGGACATGACACGACATTCGCAGAGGCCCTGCAGGCGCATCAGCCCCAGACGTTCGTGTTCATCGATCCCAGCCCAGCCTGCGGCGAGCATATCCAGACCCGCGGATTCATCGACTGGTCGTTCATCTGTGCCGCGGCGGCCAAGTTCAACGGGCCGGCGCAGATATTCAAGAACCAGCAGGAAGGCGGATCAGATAGCCTGCGCGACGACAATCTGAACAACGGCTGGCACAAGCATCAGGTGGAAGCGGTCTGCCTGAAGCAACTGATCGAACACCATCAGCCGTCGCTGGTGAAAATGGATGTCGAGGGTTCCGAGTTCGATCTGTGGGATGATTGCATCGGCGTGCCCCAGATCGCGATCGAGTTCCACGAACGACTGCTGAGCGGGAAAACGGAACGGCACAAGTTCGAAATCGTCGGCCGCTTGGCGGTGCATGGTTATGTGCCCTACGTGTTCGGCGAATCGATCACGTTCCTGCGCGGCTGATCTATTGCCGGCTGGGCATCTGGTGGGGTATGAAACGCGGCAACGCGATTCGACCTTTCACCGGAGTGCCCGCCATGGAACGCGAACGAAAAGTCTGGATTCACTGGTACAAGGAACGTGGCCCGCGATATATGCCTCTGGTAGCCCGCGTTTGGCTGCACGTATTTGCCTGGACGCTGCGACTGGAATGGAGCCTGTTCACGAAGACCTGCCATGTTAGCGCCGACATCGGCGACACTTCCGGCGATCTGGATGCGCTGCAGCTATCAATCGCCCTGCCGCCCATAGCGGTCTGGTTCACGATCGCGGCCCCGCATAAGTCGCGCATCTGGGGCATGCTGCCGAACCCAGGCAGAGAGGCAGATTTATCCATCCATCACTGGTCGATATGGTTTAAGTTGTGGGGCCGGTGGGGCGAATGGCGGCGGGCCGATCCGTGGTATGTGCGCGGGGTAAATCTGGACCTGGCCGATCTGTTCCTGGGCGATCGTAAATACACGACGGAAACCATCGGCGAACCGCAGGAAGTTGTGATCCCGTTGGACGGGTTCAAATACGAAGGCACGGCGACCTTCCACCGTCGAACCTGGAAGCGGCCGCGGTGGTTCGCCTTCGTGCGCGAAACGTGCACGATCGACATGAAGCCAGGCCACGGTCTGCCGCGCGCAGGCAAGGGCGAAAACGGATGGGACTGCGGCGATGATGCCGTATGTGGCTGGGGCGTCGATGGCCCGCCAGAACATCGGACGCTGTCGCGCGCGATTCTGCATGGCCAGGTCACATGCCTGGAAAATCGGCGACGATACGGCGAGCCGTCAAAGTACGGGCCGCGGAATATTGAGCCGCGCCAGGATGAATTTGTCGCGCAGAACGCCGCGCCAGCAGGGTAATCGTTTCACACATTGAAAGGGGTGCGATATGTACGGCGGAAACATCTATGGCGGTATCAGTTTGGAACTGTGGGCATATCTGTCGGAGCGTCTGCCGCGATGCTAGCGATCCAGATGTTCGCCGCCGTTTCGCTCTATGCCTGGATTGAATACGGCATCCACCGGTTCGACATGCACCGGCCGGGATCGTATCGATTCGAGTCGCACACGATCGCGCACCACGGCCGCGGCGGCATGGCTGAGGATGAGGCCAGCCTGACACAGACGAACGTCGGCAGCGTGTTCTGGCTCACGCTGCCATTGACCATCCCGATCGCCTGGGTCTGGGGCTGGTCGTTCATCTGCTGCTGGGCGGCCCTATTGTTCTGGGCAGGGTTCACCTGGACCGCCGTGCATCGTCACATTCATGGCGAACCAGGTTATCGCTATGCCTACCTGCTTTGCCCATGGCTGCGTGCAGTGCGATGGAACCATCTGCGCCATCATGCCTGCCCACGCAGAGCCTATGGCGGGCTGTTCTTTTTTCTGACCGACCCGATCGCAGGGACACTTTAGAAAGGTAACTATTTACTTGACTCATCATTATAAGGATTAAAGCAATGCCCGATATTTCATGCGAACCAAACTACGAGATTCAGGCGTGGAGTCTCACGCCGAATATCGACGACACGCTTTCCTCGGTTCCGTCGACGGAACCGACGTCGTACGTCGCCGAAATCCGTACTCCCGAAGGAACGTCAACGGTTGAGTTTTCGGGCGCACACGCAGAGTCCATCGCCAATGAATTCGTAAAGCGGGCGAACTCGCCAGGGCGATTGACGCCCGTTCCTGGAGAGGCCCGCCTGTGCATGATTTGCGCCACTAAATCGCCGTGGGGCATTTGGGATTCTAATTCTGGGGCATCGGTGTGCATCGCGTGTCGAGACAAAGCACGGTCCTGATGAGTCAAGTAAATAAGTACCTTTAGAAAGGCCGAAGCATGAAGCCGATTTTTCTAATGATTGTTTTGGCGGCTGTCAGCCAACCGGAACCGCGCATCCCCAAATATTCTTTCGGCGATCAGGTTTTCGTCCGAGAGGAAAATGGAATATTTGCAGGCGTGATCCATGCACCAGGGCGCTATGACGTTGTCTATCGGCAGTATTTCTATCCCGTCCTATATCAGGACGGGCGCCGCTGGTACTGCTTCAGACAGCCAGAATCGCACATCGGAAAAACCAGGCAGGAACTGGTCGTCGCTCCTGCACCTGCGTCAAAGTGCGTCCCGTAAACAATCACTTTAGAAAAGGCGGCGCACGATGCGCATCGAGTTCTGCACGATCGTCCTGAACGCAATGCCGTGGATTCACCACTGGCTGCAGCAGCATTATGAATTCGCCGATCGGATCATAATCGTCGAGGGGGCGGACAGGCGGTTCCCTACGCGCAACGTCACGGCCGGTGGCCTGAGTACCGATAACACGGCTTATGCGGTGCAGTCGTTCCCAGATCCTGCGCGCAAGATCACCCTGATCCAGCACGGCTGGTGCAACGATAAGGCCGAACTGCGCGATCGCTACTGCACCGAAGTGCAGCCAGGTGCGCTGATGGCGGTGCCGGATAGTGACGAATACATCCCAGGCTGGGCCATGAAGGAAGTCGCAGCACTGGTGGAATCGCGCCCGGACCGCTTGGCGTTCACGCTGCCGATCGTGCACTACTGGCAGCCGCCAGGATCTATCTGGCCGCTGGGCTGGCCCAGATCCCTGAAGATCGTGCGCGGCAGTTATGCCGACGTTCCCCATACCAGATTTTTTCGAGCTGTCGAAGGCATGCGGTATCGGCGGAACCATAACCATCCCGAACTGCCGGATGGCTGCGAACTGGTGGCCAGGGCGCCATTCCGGATGGATCTGCAATTGACCGGGGGCGAAGGGGGAATCCTGACCCAGCAGCCGGCGATCCTGCACTATGGATTCTGCCTGGGCAGCGTGAACGGGGCGGACAAAAACGAGTTCTATCTGGCGCGGGGGGAACAATCGACCCGCCCGGACATCACGCAATTCCGGGCCGCCTGGCTGCGCGGCGATGTGCCGGCAGGTGCGCGCATCCTGGACTGGGCCGGGGGCTGGCCGGAATGCTTCGACGGAGTTAGAACCGGCGAAAGTTGAAACCCGGTTCAGATCCCCGAGGCCAGACCATGGACATCATCCTGCCCCTGTCCGCCAGGCAGCAGATCGCCGACGAAGAACAGGCCAAGCGCCGCGGCCAATATCTCGAGCATCACATCGAGCCCGAGAACCCCGCCAGCCTCGAGTTCAGATCAAAGGACGATCGGAAGGCGGCGAACGATCTGCTGTCGCAACTCGATCGACTGTGCCAGTGCGGCTGCGGTATCCAGATGCCCGACGCCGGTCTGCGCCGGCTGCAACGTCGGGCGATCCAGCGGCTGGCTGAAGATCTGCTGGGCGAAAACTTCGCAGGGTTCGAAACGCTTTGTTAAGTTTTCTTACCAAACCTGCACCGAAAATGCTGGAAGGCGACGGCCTGACCCCGCGGGCCTTGGGTTAACGGCGCGAAGCTAAAGCGGGCGGCCGCGCCTTCCAGTATCTACCTCGCATGACTTGACCAATCAGGGCAAAGATTCCGGCAAGAATTCCAAAATATTTTTCCCGCCAATAGTGATTCAGTCGGCCGTGACAGAATGCCCACGCAAACTAATACGCTAACCCCTTAACTGCCTTTCGAGGAAAAAGCGAAGTTTGCGCGGAAAAAGCGGGCCCGATCTTTAGATAGGCCGAAGTTTTCCCGCTGCGCCGCACATTCCAGGAATATTTTTTATGCGATGGGGAATCATCGGCTGGGGCACGCGTACCGGGATCGGCACGATCAACTGGTCGTTTTGGCGGTCTGGGCGGTTCCAGTCCTGGCTGATGCCGCAACATCCCCAGAAACTGCCGCTGGCCGGCACACTCGAGCCTGGCATCGTTCCCTGCGCCCTGGAAGATCGCGCCGCCCTGGATCGGTACCTGCAGACGATCGACTGCCTGTTCATCACCGAACGCCCGTTCTTTGAACAGTCCGTCCACCTGTTCGCGAGAGCTCGCCGCCGCGGCCTGCAGATCGTCTGCGAACCCGTCGCCGAATGGATACCGCCTGCCCATGTTCCCTGGCTGGGCCAGATCGATGTGATGTGGGCGCCGACGATGCACACCTTCCCGATCCTGCGCCATGTCGCGCGGGAAGGGCGCAGCCATGGCATTCCCCTGCCCTGGTGGAAGCATATCATCGGCGGCCGCTGGGGGATCGAAATCGACCGCTGGCCTGCCCGCCAGCGCACGACCTGCCAGCGGTTCCTATTCCTGAACGGCGGCGGTGGCTGCCATGGTCGCAAAGGCCTGCAGGTGGTCCTGGATGCTGCAGCCATGGCCCCCCGCTGCCCGGTGCTGATCAGATCCCAGGTTCCCCTGGGTCGCACCGTACCGGCAAACGTGGAAGTCAGGATCGCCAACGAACCGGACCAGCGCATCCTGTACGAAGAGGGCGACATGCTGCTGGCGCCGTCGCTGTTCGAAGGGTTCGGCTATTCGCTCTATGAGGCCCAGGCGTGCGGCCTGCCTGTGATCACCACCGACTTCGCCCCCATGAACGAATGCGGGACGGAATACCTGGTGAGCTGCACCAGGGGCCACTGGCACGACCTGAACGGCAGGACGTTCGAATATGCCCAGCCCTACGCCGCCAGCCTGGCGATCAAGATGACCAGGCTGCTGGGCACGGACATCAGCGCCGCCAGCGCCAGGGCCTATCAGCGATCGCGTGCCTGGTCGATCGACAACGTCGTGGCCGACATGCAGACCTACGTCGAAGCGATCAGACCGACGCAGCCGGCCGACATCTACAGCAGGCTGATGGTCTAGATCGCGTCGTCGGGCCAGTGATCGTTCATGTTATCCAGGACGATCAGTTCGTGATGATTGCATTCCGGGCAATGGTCTGGATCGGTCACGAATGAATTCGTGGTCGGATCATCTTCGATAACGCGTGCGGAAAATTCCTGCCCGCACTTTTCGCATTTCATTGTGGCCATGGATTATCTCGGAAACAGGGTTCGCTGGCGCAATAGTTTAACAGCCAGGGCACAATAGGATTCGTCGATTTCGATCCCGATCGCGCGACGGCCGAAGGACTGGGCAGCCCGCAGCGTGGTGCCGATTCCTGCGAACGGATCGATGATCGTTTCCCCAGCGCTAGACCACCACTTCACGACCCATCTGGCATGGCCGATCGACCGCGGCGAAGGATGGGGCAGCTTGCGGGATTTCCTGCTGGTTTCGCTATTCTCGCCCGGCAGTAGTTTCTGCCCGCGAACGGCCACAGGCCATTCGCCGAAGCAATAAAGCAGATCCCCGCTGACCAGGCAGCGGCCGTTATAGGATGGCACGGCCCGCCGCAGATAGCAGGCCCGCAGGAACGGCAGTTCGCTGGGGATCGATCGCATGAAGCGTGGGTCGCTCTGGCAGCCCAGCCAGACGCAGAGCCGCTTCACATGGATCAGCGGCAGCGTCGATTCCCACAGGCCCAGCGGATCATCAGCGCCGATCAGATCCGGGTGGACGTTCGGCCAGACGGGATCTGTGATGCAGACGTCGGCCTGGATCTGCGGCAGGATCTGGCGACAGTCGCCGCAGTAGATCGTGATACCGTCGCGATCATAGAACGGCGTCATGCTTTCACCTTGGCCAGATATTCCTGGAACGCCTGGGCACGCTCGATCCGTTCGCGCTTCGCGATCGCGTCGAGTAGGACATCGTCAGGCCGGAATGGTTTCAGCCGTTCGCTGCCGGGCAGTTGTATGATCGCCGCTTCGTCGGCAATCTCCCGGGCCTGGTCGAATTTGCGCATCATCGCGAACTGGCTGCGATCGATGCCCAAGCGGCGGGCCCGCATTTCCGCCAGGAATGAATCAGGCAGCGGCCGATCGCCTGCTGCCCGGATGAACGCGATGTCGTTTTCAGTGTAGTGCATGTGAGTCCTAGAATAGTTTGCCGGGTTCGGCCGGGGGAATTGTTTCCTGCAGGATGTCGGCCAACATCGTCAGGGCGATGTCGGTGATCAGCGTGATTTCGAATTCGCAAACCCAGACAGTGCCGCCCGACCATCGCCAGCGATCGAAGGCATCCCAGGAACACTTTCCCTGCGCCCAGATTTCTTTGCGGGCCGCCTTCGGAATCGCCAGGGGATGATCGTGCAGCCAGGCGAACCCCTCGCGCTGATAGTGATCGTCGGGCGTTTCGCGCAGCGGCTGCTGGTAGGCGTTGCAGGTGCAGACCGCTTCGCCGATCTTCACGCCCCCGGCGAACGGCGCCGTCGACCAGGCATCGAACTGATAGCCTTTGACGTAATGGGCGGCGGTCGACGGCTGCCAGTTGCGACGCGTGACCGACTTGGCCAGCGCCGCGAACGCAGGCCAGACATGGCCTTCCGACTGGATCATCGGCATGGTTAAGCGCCTTTCTTCAGGCGGAACCATAGGTCGATCGTGGTGACATGCCGGCAGATCGCCTTCGACAGGGCCCGCAGGGCGTTGCCCTCGATCGCGCGAACCCGCGTGTCGCTGATTTCCATTTCCTTGGCGATCTGCTGAATCGTCATGCCGTCGATCCGCAGCCGAATGACCTGCTGCCATTTAGGCTGCAGGCCGGGGATCGCCGCTTCGATCTTTTCCATGCAGCGTTCATCCAGTTGCGCCGTCGCTGATCGCTGTTTAATGGGCTTGGCAGGGCGTTTCATTTCCCAGTAGACGCGGGCATTCGGATCGCGACCCATGGCGGCGCGCACCGCGGCGAACGCTTTTTCCTCGATCTGGCGAATGCGTTCCTTGCTGCGCGAAAACGCTTTCCCGATCTGATCCAGCGTCATGCCGATGCTGCGCATGGCGACCACGCGCCGCCACTGTTCCGGGCATTCTTCCAGCACGGTCTGCACATCCCACATATTCGGCGGTTTCGGGCTGTCGTCGTACAGCGGTCGATGGCGGTAGTCTTCCACCTGGAATTCCGAATCATCGCGCGCCGTACCGGATAGCGACATCACGCCATGGATCGCGGCCAGCGCTTGCTCGCGCGTGCGCTGTTCAGGCTGGTGCCCGGTGGCGCCCAGGTTCACCATCACCTTGATCACGCGATCGCCCATGCGCATTCGATCGAGGCGACGCCAGATCGCTGTGCCCGCATAGGTGATCAGTTTCCATCCCAGATCAGGATTGAATCCCTCAATCGCTTTCACGAATCCCAGGCTGGCTTCGCCGAATAGATCTTCGGCCTCATAACGCTGATAGCGCCCAGCATAGGCCACGCAGCGCGACCAGATGAATCGTTCGTGCACCTGCAGCAGTTTGTTCCTGGCCCCTTCGTCGCCGCCCTTTGCTGCGGCAATCAGAATCAGTTCATCTGCCAGGTCGATGAAATGTTCCACATCGTCTGCTACATCTTCCATGCGAATCGCTCCCAGGTGATATGCGCGCCTAGCATTCCTAATTCGACAGGACAAGCCAGGGCGGTTTAGCGCAATCGGCGAAAGTCGCCGATTTCCACCTTGATCCTAATTCATTTCCGTATAGATTGAAAGTCGACTGCCTGAATAATTCCAAATCTCGGAGAACGCCACATGCGAAACGACGAACAGGCGGCAGACATCCTGCTGCCATCGAAGCGGGTGCCCACCAGCATCCAGGACAACGCCCCCACGAAAACCGACATGGCATCGCGTGCCCTGAAAGCTGAATGGGGCGTGATGAACAATCCCCAGGCCCGGGCGGCGATCGCGGCCGTGACCATGCACTATGAATATTTAGACCCGCTGGCCGGGGATATTCAGGTGCTAGGGTCTAACCTCTATTTTTCGATCAGCGCCTGGATGAAAGAACTGCACAATAAGGTGCCGCTGAACTGCCGACGCTGGCTGAAGCGCCACGCGACGCCGGATGAATACCAGGATCTGGCCCTGAAATCCTGGGAGCGAAACCCGCCCGACCAGCGCCACGGCTATGTGGGCATCGGTTCGCGACTGTGGCACGTAATCCTGCAGGTGCGCCCCTGGAAATATGGAACGCTGCAGCAGGTCGGAGATACAGGCATTTCCATGGCCGAACCCATCGGACCGGAAGATCACTGGTGGTTCACGGTTTCCGAGGCGTGGGGCGAGGCCAGCGACCTGAACTGCGATCTGACCATCGCAGCCGGCGGGGCGAAACTGAAGGCCGATGCCCGCGTGCTGGATGCCATGGCCATCAAACGTGGCCAGCACGAAATCCTGCAGGAAAATTTCAGCCTGACCGTGCGCGGCGCGAAGTCGAAGGAGCAGATCGAAGTGATGGGCCTGCTGTCGTTCCAGCGGGGCGATCCCGACCTGTTCGCACCGCGCGGCGATGCCGGCGACCTGCCGACCGAACCCCGCGGATTCAGCGGCGATGTCGATGCCGACACGAAAACCAGGGATCTGGAAAAGGTGATCCGGCAGTATGCCATCGACGCCAAGATCCCGCCGCGAGAGCTCGATGATGTGATCAGCAAAGCGATGGCGACCAACGAACCCCAGGTCTACATCGACCAAGAGGCCAGGCGGTTTGCCGGGGCTGCCACGGATCAGAACGTGGGACCGATCGGCGATGTGCCGTTCGCACCAGGGGAATCGCGTGCCGAGGGAACGCAGATGCCCAACATCGCAGGCAGCGGCGAACCGACACCGCCGAAACCGCGACGGCGCCGGAACACGCCGATCCTGCCTGCAGCAGATCCTGCCAGCGATCCGCTGGGCGAGGAAACCACGGCACCTGCCGAGGGCCAGCAGGAAGGCGGCGATCAGCAGGGCGAACAGGAAGGCCAGCAGAAATACTAGGCTTTCCATCGATGCGCCGCGTCGCAGCGCGGCGCATTAGTCGACAGCCTTATCACTAAAGGGAAAACGATGGGACACGGCAGCTATCGATCCACGCGCAAGGGTATTCGCGTGCATCGTCGATCCGATCTGCAAGCCTGTTACCGCTGCCCTGCACGGCATCATGCCGAAAAGCAACTGGGCGACGGCGCAATCTACAATCGCCAGGCCCTCGAGCGCGGCACCTGGTTCCATGCCGGCGTCGAGGCGATGCTGAAACCGATGCGCGGCAATAACCTGGGCGTGCCACTGGGAACCGACGCGCTGGGAGCGATCGCGAAATGCCCGAGCAGCCTGCGCGAGGAAGTGATGGATCTGCTGCGGCGCTGGATCAAGCGATTCCCGATCACGCATGTGATCGATGTGGAAGTGCTGCTGTCGTCCGAAGTGCTGAACGCAGGCGAAAGTCCGGACGGACTGGCGCACCATGTCGGCGGCCGGCTCGATCTGGTCACGCACCCGCAGATGGTCTGGGACTGGAAGACGGGCTGGGCTGTGCCGTCGATCGCGGCCCTGATGCAGGAAATCCAGCCCTGCAGCTATGCCCTGATGGCGAGCGACAAATATGGCTGGACCGAAGTGCAGGTCGCTGTCGACTTCGTGCGGCTGGGCGTGACACGCGTGCTGCACTTCGATCTGGCGGCGATCAAAGCCGCTGCGGTGCGCGTGAAGGAACATATCCTGGATCTGCTGGCCTGGGAAAAAGAAGTGGCCAACGCGAACCCGAGCGAAGCCAGGCCGGGCATCCATTGCAACGGCTGCCCGCTGATCACCCGCTGCGACGTGGCCCATCCTGACGCGATCAAGGGCCAGGCCGATGCCGAACAGATGGCGACTGCGCTGCTGCAGGAGGATCTGAAATCGACCCGGCGCCGTAAGAACCTGCGCGACTACATCGCCAGCCTGCCGAACCGTCGCATGGAAGCGGGCGGGGCGGTATTCGAAATCGGGCTGGAAGGGCCGATCGCTGTCGACGATGTGCAGGCCCTGGCCACGCTGCTGGCCGATCATGGGCACGATCCCTGGAACCTGCTGAAGGTCGACACGGAAAAACTGCGGGCGTTCGTCAAAAAGAATCCTGGCCTGCGCGACGATGTCGCCACGCTGGTCGTCGACCACCGCACAACGCAGTTGAAGATCCGCAAGGAATAACATGCGACTAAACGCGAACAAAAAGCGACAGCTTTGTATTATCCGCCATGCTATGCGTCGATACCGAGTACCGTTGTCGATTCGGCACAAGATTCTCGCCGTCATTTTTGAATCGCTTGAACGACGTAGTAAATAGTTGCCAGGAATAACCATGCCCAAACGAATCCAGCGCAAGCGAAAGAAGGGCTGGCGCATGCCTGCCGGCTGCCTGAGCGTCACGCGTCCGGGGATCTTCGGAAACCCTTTTATCGGTCCCGATGCGGTCAAGGCGCACATGGCCTGGCTGCGCGGAACACTCTGGACAGCTACCTGCGACGGATGCGATCAGGTTCTATATTTCGCTGAACCGCGCGAGCGCCTGCAGGTAGAAACCAATCTGTTTTTCATGGTCCCGCCATCGGATCAGGCGGGCATGCACACTGCAGGGCTGAATGAAATGAAGTTCCGACTGATGAAACGCCTGAAGGATCTGCGCGGGTTCGACCTGGCCTGTTTTTGTGCCGATGGTCTGCCGTGCCATGCCGACAACCTTATCGAACTTGCAAACGAGAATTAAACGATGGCAAGGGAAGTGCCCCACAGTTTCAAGCCGAACCAGATCCGCCTGATCCGCTACGCGCGCAAGCGCTGGCAGTGGGATTTCCCACAGATCGCTGATCATTATCCTGAATTCTTCGCCAAGGGGACCAGCGCCGCAGAGCGGGCCAACCTGGTGGAACTGGTGGTCAAAGGCGTGCTGGGCGCCGCTGATGATTCGATGGTCGAACTGCCTGCGCCGCCCAGCCAGAACAGCCCGCTGATCCGCGAGAAGAAACCAGGCAAGTGCGCGAACGGTCACGCCTATCATGGCGAGGTCTGTTTCATGTGCTACATCGCCAGCCTGCCGAAGCCGGATGCCGAAGCTGCAGAGGTGAAATAGATGGGCGCGATCCACAAACCAGTGCGTCCGCTGTCGAAGCGGTTCGGCGATCTGGTCGTGACGATCAGCGCGGAAGGAATCCGACTGCGGGGCTATCGACGCCGGCGCAGTCGACTTGTAACGTGGTCCGCCGTCTGTCGGCTGGCCTTCGACGGGCCTGGGCCTTTCGATCGTGCGATCGAACCAGAGCGCGCCGAGCAGATCCGCCAATGGATAGAACAGGGCAAGTGATGGCCGAACAATACGCATCCGAGATGATCAGACGGCTGGCCGACATCGTCGCACGCTGGGCCAGTGAATCCGACGAAGTGGAACGCAAGCTGGTCGCAGAGGCCAGGGAATTCGTCGCCCGACAATTCAACAACGACGGCGGGAACCTGATGGTCGGCGCTAACCTGCAGACAGGCATGGTGATGATCCAACTGCCCAGGGATATGACGGGCCACATCGCGTTCACGCCCGACCAGGCCAGGCATCTGGCCGGCCTGCTGAACCAGCACGCTGCGGATCTGACGCCGACACCGGTGCAGGTTCCGGCCCAGCCCGCATCCGTGATGATGCTGCCGCCGCCTGAAGGCTGCTGCCGGATCTGCGGCGTCGATCACAAACCGAACGCGCCGCACAATGCGGAAACCGTGTTCTATGAAACCAGGTTCAGCCTGCGATATAAGCGCCGCGGCACCTGGGCAGATGCGATCGCCCATGTGCCAGAGCCCGAGCGAACGCGACTGGAAAAGAAGATCAAAGCGCTGAACGCCTGGACCGAACCGCCGGCTGGTATGAAGCCGATTGCCGAACCGATTGACAGCTAGAACGATTTCACAATTCGCGACAAGGGGAACGACGATGCTGCTGAAACTGCGAAACTTTATGTCCTACCAGGAACTGAACCAGACCTGGCCCGCCGGCAAGCTGATCCTGCTGACCGGCCCGAATGGTTCCGGGAAGTCGACGATCCTGGATTCCATCATCTGGGCCATGCAGGGCGTGGCGCGAGGCTACACCAAACAGAACGAGACCGTGGCGCTGAAGGGCGACCCCGGCAAACCGATCAGCGTGACGATCGAAACGCACAGCACCTGGGGCAACTGGCCCCGCGCCATTCAGCGTGCGTCGAAGCTGACCATCCTGCCGCCTGACGTCGCCGAGAATTTCAAGGCCCAGGCCGATCGGTATATCCAGATCCTGGGTTCCTGGTCGCTGGTCAGTGCCAAGGATGCCGACCGTGCCGCCCTGATGAACGTGGTCTGTCGGGCCGGTGCGACGGACGAAGTGATCCTGGCGCAACTAGCGAAGGTCTGCCCGGCGCCGCCTGTCGGCAAATACAACGAAATCAACTGGGGAGATTTCGGCGACGTTGCCACGGCGTTGAAACGAGCAGAGGAAATTCGCCGCGGCTATAGCGCAGCGAAATCAGCGACTGTTCCGCCCGAAATGAACGAGCGACTGACCGCGCTGAAACAGGAACTGGCCGACCTGCCGACCGTGGAGAAGCCGGCCCCCTGTGCGTCGACGATGTCGCAGGTCGAAGTGGATAACCTGCAGGCGAAGATCCTGGCCGATCATGGGCGTGCCAAATATCTCGAGGGGCATCTGACCGAACTGATGAGCAGGCTGGCATCCTGGGCGCCTGCTAAGGACATCGTCGAAAAGTATCAATACGAAGTCTGCGGCACATCGCTCGCCAGTCTGGATCGCGAACTGCAGGATCTGAACAAGCGCTGGGACCAGCAGCGCGGAACGGTCGAAGAGCATGACGCCGCCACGAAGGAATTCGATAGCAATTTTAAGAAGCGGCAACGGCTGACCAAGCAGATCGCCGAACTGGAAGCAGACATCAGTTCGATCGGCGAGAATTCCGGCAACGCCGCGACGCGCTGGAATAGCTGGGACAAGGTCGTGAAATCCCTGGCCCCTGATGGGACCGTCGCCGCGGCGGTCATGGAACAGGCGGCAGCCGGCCTGGATCGCGAGCGCCTGGAATGGGCAGGCAAGGTGCTGGGGATCAACATCACGCTGGGGAACGATGGGGCGATCACAGTGGGCGCCCGATCGAAGAACCTGGCCAGCCATGGTCAGAACCTGCTAGCGGGCCTGGCCCTGCAGGATGCGCTGTGCATGGCTGCAGGCGTGCCGATCATGCTGGTCGACGAAATGGAATGCCTGGTCGGCGATAACTTGGCTGCCGGCCTGAAGTTCCTGAACGGGATCGCCACGGACTATGAGGCGATTCTGGCCTGCCATAGCGGCCCGAAACTGTCGGGCCTGGGGGAAAACGTGCTGCAGTTCGCCTGCGGTTCTGGGGCGTTGCGATAGCGTCGGCGGGATGCCGCTGGAATGGCTTTCATCTTCCAGCGGCATCGGGTAGGTTCTGATTCGCGCCGACCATGGCGCATGAAAGTGCCCAGACGGTGCCGGCAAAAACACCGCCTGGGCTTTGTGGCCGCGAACGATTTCAGGGAACGACGGCCGGCGAGTCGCAATTCTATGCGGCCCCGGTCGCCAACGTAAAGGCATCGGGATGCAAATTCTCGCAGCACAGCGCTGGCTGGCGGCGCTATCAGCACCGGATTTTCGGGTAGCGATCATCATCCTGCAGGCAGCGGTCGATGGCATGTTCCATCCGACGCGCGATCTATGGGAAGCCACCGGCGTGAACCGGACTGCCGCCCTGCGGTCGCTGGCCAACCTTGCCAGCCTTAACCTGATTACCAGCGTCGGCCGTGGTAACTGGCAACTATCGGCGCAGCTAAGTCGCGCGGCGCGACCGGCTGATGATGATAGAAAGTCGCGCGGCGCGACCGGCAGCCAGCAAGAATCGCCTGGCGCAGGGGAAATCGCAACCGATGTCGCGCCGCGCGACTTGCGCGCAGTTTGTGTGGGTATATTATCTAAGAGAGATATAACTACTAAAGGACCGGAACAAACCGACAGCGCGCCCTTAGTAGATCAGGGACGAACCACCCCCAGCCAGACGAAGGGGGGCCGCGCCAAAACTCGCCAGATCGATTCTGGCGCGACCGGTCGCCCAGGGCTGTCGACAGTCGACGTCGCCCCACGATCGCAGCCAGCCGATCCCGACGCTGCCCAGATGGACCTGTTTCAGGTCGACCGCGTGCGCCCTGTGGAACCGGTTCACAAACCGATCAAGCGGCGGGAGTCCGCCGAACAGCGCCGCGCACGGGTCGAGAAGGCCCCGATCGATCCAGACCTGATTGCCTGGGCGACCTGGTGGAATTCGATGGCGAAGCGGCGGATCGTGAAGCATGAAGTGAAACTGCCGCCCCGCATGGAACTGCGCCTGGCCTGGGATGTCGCCCAGAGCGTGGCGGACCTGCGCGAGATCCTGCAGATCAGCAATCAGCCGAAACTGGAACAATGCCTGCTGGATGCCGACGCATACGGATCAGGCTGGTGGACCTTTGCAAAATTCCTAGGCGCGAAGATGGCCGACCGTGTGGCCTGGAAGCTGACCGCCTTATTCGATGGGGGATATGCCTATGCCGGAAACAAACCACGAACCGCCGTTCCGATCATCAGCAACACCGGAACCGCCAGCCGCCGACTTGCCGCGGGCGGGATTCAGTCGGGTTCGTCCGTGGCGGTCGCTGGCCCCGGAAGGTGAGCTGCCGATTCGTCACTGGATTCCCAGGCCGCTGGCCTGGCTGCCTGCCGAGTTCATGCAGACGTTTAACCGACTCTGCGCCGGCGAACTGGCGTGGCCGCTGCTGCTGTACGGGCCGGCGGGTACGTCGAAGACGACCTGCGGCCTGGCCGCCTGCGATCGGGCATGCCCGACCTATTGGCCGATGCAGGAACTGATCCAGCACCAGGCCATGATCAACGCCCGGGCAAAGTCCGGAGCGTATTACCACGACGACCCCTGGCCCGGCATCATCGAATCGCCATTCGCGGTGCTGGATGAAATCGGCGTGCGCGGAATAGATCCGAACGTCGAATACCAGGTGCTGCTGCGGTTCCTGGAAGAACGCCTGCGCCACAATCGCGTGGCCATCTACATCACGAACATTCACCCGGAACATCTGGCCACGGCGTTCGATGCGCGCATAGAGGATCGCCTGACATGCGGCACGATGCTGGAATTGAAAGGAGACTCCAAGCGATGGGCGGGCAAATGAGACGATGGGGAAAAAAGGACGATGGGCCACGCAAACCAGTCGACATCAACGGAGTGCCGCCGCACGACCTCGAGGCGGAAAAGGCGTTCCTGGGTTCGATCCTGCTAGACCCGACGATCGGGCCGGCTGCCTCGCGAGCGCTGCCGCCTGCACATTTCTACAGCCCGACGCATCGCGAAATCTTTGAAGCCATTAAGGGGATGGTTTCCGAGAATATGGTGGTCGATGTGACCATGCTGGTCAGCCGCCTGCGCTTCACGAACGTGCTGAAAGACGGCAGCCTGACGCTGACTGAACTGGTCGAGTCGCTGCCGATCGCGGCGAACTGGCGCTGGTATGCCCAGCGGATAAGTGCGACCTACAAGCTGCGCACCGTGATCCATCACACCATGGAAGTGCTGCGCGACGCGTGGGACGATACCGAACCGGCCGACACGATCGTGAATCGATCCGTCGAAACCCTGCTGAGCCAGGCCGCCAAGATCCGGCAGCAGACCGACCTGGCCGATGTGCAGCAGTTCGCCGAGACATTCCACGATCTGGAAATGCGGGCCAAGTTCCCGGAAAAGCATCGCCCGATCAGCAGCGGCTGGAAGGATCTGGATAAGACGATCGGCGGCTGGTTCGCGCCGGATCTGATCGTGATCGCCGCCAGGCCCAGCATGGGGAAGACGGCGGCGATCGCCCAAACCGCGATGTATGCCGCCAGCCACGGCGATCCTGTTCTGTTCGTGTCGCTGGAAATGCCGCGCGCCGATGTCGAGGGCCGCGTGATCTGTTCGGCTGCAGGCATCAGCCATCACCTGGCACGGCAGGGCAAAATATCCCTGACCGACCTGGAACTGATGCGACAAACCACCGCGGATCTGGAAAAGGTCAAAATCTTTTTCGACGATCGCGTGGATCAGACCGTCGCCGCGATCGCAGCCGGCGCACGCATCGCCCAGCAGCGGCTGGGTTCCTGCGCCATGATCGTGGTCGATTACCTGCAGCTAGTCGAACCGGACGATCGGCGACTGCTGCGCGAACAGCAAGTGTCGAACATCGCGAAGGATCTGAAATCGTTGGCTAAGGAATTGAAGATCCCGGTGATCGCTGCTGCCCAGTTGAATCGCGGCAACGATAAGGAAAAAGACCGTCGCCCACGGCTGTCGGATCTGCGCGAGTCGGGCGGCATCGAGGCCCACGCCGATGTGGTGATCCTGCTGCATCGCGACGAATACTATCACCCGGGCGACAACGCGCTGCGCGGAAAAGCAGATTTCATCGTGGCCAAGCAACGCATGGGGCCGGTCGGCACAGTGCAGATGCGATGGGACGGCCGGATCGGTCAGTTCTATGACATGAGCTACCGCACCGGACCTGGCGACGACACGCACGAAGAACAGGAAACCATGTTCGACATTTCGGACCTGCCCACGTAGGAACCTATGCCACATTCTGAAACCACCGCCAGCGCGATCGCGCTGGGCCTGATGATCTACGGCGCCGCGTGCGCGGCGCTTTGTTTGTTCACCCTAGCAACCTGGAAAGATCCCATTATGAAAGTCGTTCTAACGCCAGCCGATCTGCATGCCGCGATTCAACAATGGCTGGAATCTAAGCACGGCCTGACCGTAACCGCCCAGCCGATGAACATGGTTTTTCGTGACGACGACGGCGAGGACGCAACCATCGACGAGATCCACATCGAAGTGCGTGGAACAAGCGGGCCGCGTCCGGGCTAAACCTATGCTGACCCCCAGCGATTTCTACCCGCCGCCGCCGTTCGTCGACTCGCGCGATCTGTTCGAAGATCGCAACGGGCTGCCGTTCGCCATGGCCAAGCAGCATCTGCCCAAGCGGGCGAGCGAATGGCCTGGGCGGGAGAGCTCGAAAGATCCAGACCTGGCCAGGCTGCTACATGCGGAAATGTGGCGCTGTTCGAATCCCTGGTGCCGGAACCCGACCTGGAACGAGCGGGCGCCATGGTGCGTTCTGGAATTGCATCACATCATCGGCGGCCGCGGCGGTCGCAGCGATGAGCGGACGAACACGCTGCCCCTGTGCCGATGGTGCCACCAGGGGCCGCAGGCGATCGTCGACAATCTAGGATTCGTTCTGTTTTTGAAGTGGCTGCAAGCAGGTGAGGAAATCGACTGGCTACGGCTGTCGATTCTTCATGGAAGATTCTTACCCGATTTACTTTCATACGATGGGGAAGTGCTGTGCGAAAATTAAAAATCCCAAAGTCGTATCTAGTCGAATACCGGGTCTGGCAGGCGATGCGCGTGCGATGTTTCAACCCAGGATGCAAGGCATATAAGAACTACGGTGGCCGTGGAATTACGGTCTGCGACCGCTGGAAAGACAGCTTCGAAGCGTTCTATCAGGACATGGGACCAAAGCCGTCGCTGGATCATGAGATCGACAGAGAGGACAACGATGGCAACTACGAGCCAGGGAATTGCCGCTGGGCCACGCGTTCCAATAACAGTCGCAACCGCCGCAGTTGCATCTGGGTGATGTTTGAAGGCAAGCGCCGCCTGCTGATCGAACTGTGCGAACAGTTTGGCGTGCGATCTGACACGATCCGCCGCCGCCTTAAATGTGGCGAGACAGCCGACGAAGCATTCGCCAATCCAATTCGCGCTAAGCGGCCGAACGGGGAACTGGCTGCCGAGTTGGCGAAGCGGGTTATAGTCCTGCCGAGAATCAGCGCCGAGAAACAGCAGGACGTTGTGCGCCTGTTTGAGTCAGGCAGAACATACGATCAGATCGTGGCCGCGGTGGGCGTGTCATACAACAGCGTCGGCCGCATCATCAAGCGTGCAGGGGCAAAACGGTAGCATCCATTTATTCAATCCATTAAACGTGATTTACGAAAGGAAAATGCAATGACCCAGAAACGAAAGTACGACATTGGCGGCAACGTCATAATCGAAGACGACGGACGTCACCTTCAAGCTATTCATCAGCGAGACGACAAGAGCGGTTCCAGCATCGGCGTGCGACGGCCGTTAATTGGTGATATGCCGCCCGAAGTGCGAGTGTCGATCAGTGAGAACGGAAAACTTTTCTATCTGCTTGACTATGCCGACATGCACGGATTTTGGCTCGGCAAAGATACATTCAGCGTTCGCGAGAGCGCCGACATCCCCAAGGGCTTCGACTATATCGCCTTTGATCATCCCGCGCGAAACTACGGCCGCATCCACTTGCCATTCGCGTTCTATAGTGTTCGTGCCAAAGGCGAAACTGAGCGCTGGCCGACGACAGATGATGCCGTGCAAGACTACTTGCTGATCGCAAAGCGTGAGTGGGACCGCAATGAACTGCGGTTCAACGAAGTTATTAAGCACACAGGGCGAGACCTAAAATGGATCATTGAGAAGATCGGACCATGGGTTCCATTTCCGCCAGAGTCGTCGCCGACTGTTCTCGGATGAAATAAGTAAACCACGAAGGGAGTCCGCTTAGATGGCCATCTGCTGGTTCTGCTATTGGGGCGTTGCCCTCGAAGTGCAGGCAGTGTTCGATAAATATGTCGCTCTGCTGGGCGGCGACGATAGCGCGCTGGAATTCGGCCGCGGGCATATCGTCTGGTCTGATCACAATATGGGAGACGACTGCATTCGCTGGTGCCTTGAGCAGGAACTGAAGCTGGAAGAATACGAACAGCGCGACGACGAATTAGTGATCCAGTCGCTGAAAGAATTGCTGCAGATCCCGGAATCTATCCGCTGCTGCGAACCTGTCGGATATGCGACCGACGACGATAACCCAGAGCGATACCCGCCAGAGATCGAAACCACGAACAAGGCGCTGCAACTGGCTAAGAGGAAACCATGAACCCGGCAGACATCATCACCAGCAAACCGGCCGAAACGACCGACGCGCTGAACCTGGGCGAGATCCATCACGCCTATGAGAAACACCGGAAGGGATACCGGCAGCCCAAGCTGCCGCCCATCCCGGATGAGATCCTGCGGCCTGCCCTGGAATCTGTCACAGGGGAACCGGTGGTCCTGACCAACGATGTGCGCTATGACCTGAAGCATCCCTGCGACGACTGCCCGTTCGTGAAGGATTCAGCATTCCACCAGGGCGTGGCCAGGCATCTGCCCGACACGCTGCGGGCGATCGAGACGGGAACATTCGCGCACACCTGCCATAAAACAGATCCCAGGCCCAGTTGCGACGGGCCGCATCTGCACGATGGGCCTGTTCAACATTGCGCTGGCGCGATAATCATGCTGTTCAAGAGTCAGAACGGCCGCTGGATGCAGGCCCCGCTGATCAAGGCATGGGTGGAAGGGCGTGTCGATCTGACCTATTTCGAAAAGCTCGCAAACAGGGATCGACGCGTCTGGACAGTGAAAGCAATGGCACGGTTTTACATCCGGGAACTAACAAAGCGGCGGGCGAATCCCGCAGAATTTGGAATGGAAACATGAAGACGATGACGATCGTGCTGCCCTGGCCCAGCGAACTACTGAACCCGAACAAGCGCCCGAGCCGGCACCAGAAGGCGGCGAAAGCCAAACAGGCCCGCCGCGATGCAGGGTTCGCCGCCCATTCTGCGGTGGTCAGGAACCACTGGCCGAAGGGCGTGGCCACCATCGAAGTGCAGCCGATATTTTTCAGCCCGGACAACGACAGCAAGCCGCGCGATAAGGACAACTATTCGGCGATGCTGAAATCCACCTATGATGGCCTGGCCGATGCGAAGGTCGTGGTCAACGATAAGGGCCTGACGCCGCTGCCGCCGAAGTTCGAAACCAGTCGGGATAAGCGGCTCGAGTTGATAGTGACCGACACATCCGAGCCGGTGCGCATCCCTGTGAAGATGTCCGACCCGCCGCCCGAACCAGACTTCGGTCCTGACTTCGTGCGATATGACATCGCGTTCGACGTTGTGCGGCGCACCCTGATCGGAGCGCAGGCCATCGGGTTCATGTACGAAGGCGAACGGCAGAGCACAGTTGTCCGCCTGGCCGATGGCAAGTATGAACGCTGGGATTCTGGCGAATTGCTAGGAGAGTTCTACAAGTGCGGATCATGCAGCCAGTGCGTCGTGCTGCAATCCCACACCACGACCTGCCCGCACTGCAGCGCCGACGACCTGGAAAACATGGCGATCGAACCGACCATGGGGCCGAACGTGGGAAAGATTTTTGATTTTACAAATCAGGAATGGGTGCCAGTCGGCGACCCGCTGTTCCTTGCGATTGAGAAAGTTTTATCCGATACTCGCCGCCTGACGCCGCTGATCGGTTCAATGATTCAGAACATCCTGGAAGCGAACAAGGCGACGCCGGAAGCTGCCGCCGCCGAGTCACTTGCGCCGAAACACCTGGTCCCCGTCATTCGCGCGCTGCCCGCCATGCTCGAGCTGATCAAGCAGTTCGGCCGGGCCTGATCCATCGTCTGAGTGGCGGGGGTGCGTCATACGGCGCGCCCCCGCCCACCTTCAATCCGATCCATTGACGAGATCGAGCCGATCGCTAGCCTGTTCCCCCGTTGCGATTCAAGCATTCTCGGGAGACAGTTATGCGAAGCCTACGCCTCGGCGTTCTTATCGGCCTATTCCCTGCGGTTCTTTTGACCTGTGCTTTTCTGAGCCAGGTACCGGCACAAGCGCCTGCCGTTGTTCCACCGCCTGCAGTCGTCACGCCGCCTGGCCCGGCAGTGATTCCGACGCCGCCCCCGATCGTCGAACTGAAGGGACCAAGCGCGCGAGTGACCACTGGCGGTTTCGCCATTTCGGTCACATATCCGAAGGACGCCGAACTGCGCTGGCGGAACAATCTGCCGCTGAACGCTTTCCCGCTGGAAGTGTACGACAAGAACGGCACGCTGCAGATGATTTATTTGCAGCCGCCGGCAGGCACTTACCAGTTCCGCCTGGAAGCGCAGATCCCGGCGCCTGGGCTCGATCCCTGGGCCTATGACGAACTGACCATCGTGGTCGATCCTGTCGTGCCGGTAACGCCCCCGGTTGTCGTGCCGCCCGTCGTTCCCCCTGTCGTGGTCCCGCCTGGCCCAGCGCCGATCGCCGGCCAGCGGCAGTTGCTGGTGGTCTATGAGTCCGGGAACCGCAGCCCGGCGCAGGCGCGACTGCATACCGACATGCGCGATGGTGCCGTGTTCAAGTACATCACCGAGAAAAAGCATTCGCTGCTGATTCTGGATACCGACACGCCCGACCAGACCGGTCAGAAGGCGGCGATCCTGGCGAAGTTCGGCAGCGACATCACGACGATGCCGATCATGCTGGCCCTGGATTCGACGGGCACGACGGTGATCGACAAGCTGCCTCTGGCACCAGCCAGCGATGTGAACGCGTCGGTCAGTTCCCAGGATGTGATCACGTTCATCCAAAAGACCGGGGGCTGATCGAGCTGTCGCAGCGTTCGTGGTTCCACCCATTTTCAATTCGTAACTGAGGCAGATATGACGCTTATCCTGGACGATCGATTCATCGACATCGATTTCGAAAACGATCCCAACTTCACCCGCGGCGATAAAGGTCTGTCACCGTTCTGCGGGATGGATGTTTTCGAAGACATGAACGAAGTGCTGACCGATGCGCAGATCGACGCCGAGATCGAGGCGATCGACGCAGCCGGCGGCGGTGCCGAACGCCTGGTCACGCGCATCCTGAACCAGGGGCGCGAAGGCAGTTGCGTCGCCAACGCGTTCACGCAGGCCCATCAGATCCTGCAGGCGTTGCAGGTCGGCCGCGAAAACGTGATCCAGCTTTCCCCGATTTCGTTGTATGACCGAATCGGATCGTCGCCTTCCAGCGGCGCCATGGTCAGCGATGGTCTGGACGAAATGACCTCGCGCGGGATCTGCCCGCTGGACACGCCCGAGAATCGCGCCCGCTTCCCAGGCATGGTTCTGATGCCGGCCACCGGGTTTCACCGCGAAAGCCAGATGCCTGCAGGCTGGCAGAATTCGGCGAAGCTGTTTGCCGGCGTGGAATACCAGATTGCCCGATCGGTCAACGGCATTTTCACGGCGCTGTGCAAGCAGTGGCCGGTGGTCGTCGGCCGTGAAGGGCACTGCATCCCCTACTGCCGCCCGACCCGCAGCGGCGGCGGTCGCAAAGCGATCTACGCCAATTCGTGGGATGACACCTGGGGCATGGCCATGGGCCACATGAGCGGTGGTTTCGGTGCCGACACGATCAACCAGATCAAGAAGTCGGCGGCCTATGCCGTGGTGATTCGTACCGTCATTTATCCCGTCTTCACGAAGTAAAGCGCGACCATGGGAAGCGACCTGTCGGCTAACGTCGTTTTCGATAACGCCTCGAAGGCCTATGCCCTCGAGACGGAACGGATGACGGCGTTAGCCCAGGCGCAGAACCTGGCGATGAAAACCAGCAGCATCGGTCAGAAGGTGATCGAGCAACAACTGGCCAATTTTCGGCTGGGCCTGACGGTCAACGAATACCAGAACCAGTTGACCAGGTTCCACACGAAGCGTGCGAAGCGGGAATCCGAAGCGGCGCGCCTGCAGATGCACGGCCGGAACCTGGCCCTATACAATCGCGGCCAGCACCTGGACGGCGTGAGCCGACAGAACTGCTGGGCGGCGTTTCAAGTGTTCCTGGGCATGCTGCCAGGCGGCGTGATGGATACCTGGCTGGCCACGGCGATCGACGAAGCCCAGGCCATGGACAGCGCGAACTGGCTGGGCAAGTCGGTCGGCAACAATCCGGCCCCGCTGGAAATGCCGGCGAGCATGCCGAATCTGTTTTCCCTGCTGACCTACCAGCTAGATCGGCACCAGTTCGTGATCGTGAAACTGGGCACCTATCCGTTCGTGCAAACGGCGGAAGCGCTGCACGTAATGACGTCGGCCTGGGGCGCCGAAGTGGCGCGACTGGAAGCGGAGATCGCTGCGATCCAGACCGGGACTTATGACTTGTGGAAAGTCGCCGACCTGGTAAAGATCACCGAAGACACAGCCCACTAACATTCGCAGGATCTGATCATGAGCGGCGACGGCACCAGCACCCCGGCACAATTGCCAACGATCGACGGACCGAACCAGGACAATCTGATCGTATGCGCCTATTCCAACTTCGCGACATCCGTCGACAAGCTGCGCCAGGCGATGCGAATCGACATCACCGCCGAAGAGCGCAAGGCCCTGGCCGACGAAGCCCGCGGCGAACTAAACTGCGCCGGGGCGCATCTGTCTGCAGCGATCGACAACGTGGCGCCCGCAAGTTAGCGGACGCATTCCCGTTCCCTTTTGTTTCCCGTCACTTTGCGAGGTATCCCGATGTTTTCGCAGCGATCGAAACCCCGGCTCTTATTGAGCTGCATGGCCCTGCTGGGCCTGACCGTTTTAGGATTTAGCGCACTGACCGTGGAACCGGAAGTCGCCGACGCCCGCGTATTTGGCGGGGCCGGAACCTTCCGTGGTAATCATCCCCTGCTGTTCCCGCGCTTTGCGGCACGCCAGTCGGCACGATCCGGAGCCTGCAACAGCGCCGGCCTGAGTGCCTGCACCACGAACGCCGCCGGCCAGACCACCTGCGCCGTGGCCGGTGCGACGCAATGCACGATCCAACCCGATGGCAGCGTCGTCTGTGAGAACCCCCAGGCGCCGCAGGAACCGCCGTTCGAAAGTTACGCCAAGGCGTCCGACGCCGGTCTGATGGGCGGCCTGGCCGAACGTCGTGCGATTCAGGATCGCGAGCGTCGGCTGACTCCCTTGCAGAATATGGTTTACCGAAAACTGCAGGCGAACCCGCAACTGCTGCAGCATGTCGCGCGCGACTGGAATCAGAAATACGCCGAGAAGTTCGACCCGAACAACTGGGCGCAGATCCTGGATATGATCCTGAAGTATCTGCCGCAGTTCCTGGAACTACTTTTCAAGTACATCTGAGCGGCAGCCGGCCTGCCGCAAACTGTTGACTGCGAAAGCCCGGGGCGCACGATAACGGCCCCGGGCTTTTTCGTTTTCAAATGCAGAGGCAGAACCATGAATCTTACTGATCCCCGCCATCCACACTGGTCGACCGTTCGCGACAACGTGCAGCTAGCCATCATCACCGTGGCGATCCTAGTTCTGGCCCAGGACAGATCCACCGACGAAGTGCTGAAGATCCTGGCGGCAGGCGCCGCCATTTTCGGCCCCTCGATCGCCCTGCGGAAAATGCGAAAGCACGCCGCCAAAAAGGAAGCGGCCGAGACCGAGACCACCACCCCGCCGGCCCCATAGGATCGCGAAAACGCCTGCGTTTCTGGGCATTTCCATCTATATGGAAAAATCTTTCATGTCCTGTCTTACAGTCGGTCGAATTAGCGTATAGATTGAATTCCATGGTGATCGACAGTCGATTACCAAACACGACAAAAAGGAACCTGTTATGGAAATGCTGGGACTTCAATTCGATGCCGCCTCGATTCAAGCCACTGTCGCCCGCCTGCAAAAACAGCAGCAACTTAAGCGGGATTTTGTTTACCCCGCGAAGGCGCTTTCGTTCACGGACGATGGGCGCATCCACCTGACTGCGACCCAGTCGTTCAAGGTCGCCGACCGATCGTTCATCGAGTTCAGCCAGGCCGAAGAATACGCCGATGTCAGCGGCGCGAAGATCGAAGTCGAAAAGCAACTGCCGCCGATCGCCCTGTCGCGAACTGCGGAACAGCAACTGATGAACGTGCTGGGCATGCCGGCCCTGTACCGCAACCGCCTGAACGAAAAGGGCTATGCCGATCTGCTGGGCCACAACATGCGGGAACTGCTGCGTCGCGATGAACGCCGCTTCCTACTTCGCACGCTGCCGAACGATCAGGGCAGCGAACTGGTATGCCGCGCCGTGCTGTCCGATCGCTATCGGATGATCGACAATGCCGACCTGTTTTTCTGTGCCGCTGAAACGTTCATGGAAGAACTGGAACCGGGCAAGCCCCGCGCCCAGGTCTGGCAGGCCCGCCTGTGGGACGATGGTTTCGAAGTGTTCGCCTTTGCTCCGCACATCGCCGGCACCGTGACCACCGACCGCACGTTCGATCCCGGCGATGGCTGGAAGTCCCGCTGGCATGGAAAGCAGGGCGACGTTCACAACGCCGCCATGCGGATCAGCAACAGCGAAACCGGCCGCGGCGGCTGCAATGTTTCGGCGGCGATCCTGCGGCGTGTCTGTGCGAATTTTTGTGTCTGGGGCGACAAGGTCACGCAGGTGCATGTCGGCCAGCGTGAGGAGGCCGATGGCCTGATCCTGTCGACCGACACCCGTAAGAAGCAGGCCGAACTGGTCTGGCTGAAGATTCGCGACGCGATCCGCACTGTGTTCGATGTCGAACGATTCCAGGCCATGATGGACAAACTGAACGGCGCGACCCAGCAGGAAATCCAACCGGAAAAGGCGGTGGATGCCGTGGTCGAAGCGTACACGATCAGCGACAAGCGCAAGGCGTTGATCCTGGGCAATCTGCTGATGTCGGGGGATCACTCCCGGTTCGGTCTGGTGCAGGCCATGACCGACACCAGCCACGCCCTGGATCGAACTGGCGATCATGAGGATGCCAGCCGATTCGAGGAAATCGGCGGCGAACTGGTCCAGATGGACGATTCCAAGTTCGCCGCGCTTGTCGGATAGGATGGACGGAGCCTTGACAGGGATGGGGCCAGGCGGGGAATGCAAACCGCCTGGCCTTTTTTATTTGCCCCCACTGGTCGCTGCAGTGCATTTCCGCATAGATTAGAAATAGGAGGGTCAATCAGATGGCCAAGAAAAAGAAAGCAGCGGCACCAGGACCAGGGCGACCGCCCGAGCCGAATGCCGTGACGAACGTGGGCAAACCGCTTTACGTCAAACTGATGCCAGAGCTAGATCGGCGCCTGGATTCCATCATCGCCACCGGTAAGTTCGCCGATCGTTCCGATTTCGTCAGATCCATGATCAAGGATTATCCGTTATGAACGAAGCAGGCGGCGACCTGGCCGCTAAACAGGAAACGAAATCTATCCTCTGGCAGGGCGAATTCCTGACCCAGAAATTCCGGCTGGTTTCGACCGTGCCGGCGGTGCAGCAGCCGGGCGAACCGCCTGCCATCTACACCGTGGAACACATCACGGAATGCGGCGACGCCGAGGCGGGCATGGCCATGGGGCAGATGCCGCTGATCGAAGGCGTGCCCGATTCCGAGATCCTGGGCTGGATGGCTGCGCAGATTTTCCAGGCCGGCCTGGTGCGCGGTCGACGGTCCCTGCTGGATGCCGTGAACCAGTTGGCCGAACAGGTTCCTGGTGCGATCAGCGAAGCGGTGCGAAGCGCCCTGGGAATGAACGGCGTGCCGATCATCCCGGCGATCCGCTACATCGAATCGAAGATCGACCCGCGATTCCGGAGCGTGGTAAATATTTCCCAGGTCGACGGAAAGTTCCACGTATCGCTGAACATCCCGCAGGTGCAGCCGATCGCAATTACCGGCGACGGCGTGGAAAGCGAGGCCCGCGCGGAAGTGATCGCCACGAATCTGGTGCAGGCCCTGAACGCCATCGCGAAACCGGAACCTGTTGCGGCGGCTGAATCGAGTTCATAGATTTCTCGCGAGGCTAACGCCTTCCGAGAAGTAGGGCAGGGGTGAGCGCAAAACTCGCCCCTGCCCTTTTGTTTGCGCCGCAGTCGCCTTGGCAGTGTGACCGCTTCCCGCCTACAATCCCCGGCCAACCCCCGAGGATGATATGCCGAAGCCGATACCTGAAGCCAAACTGGCCCACATCCATCCCGCCCTGCGCCATCTGGCGGTGGCCCTCGATACCCTGAACCTTGACCCGCACAACGCCCAGGAACATCCCCCTGAGCAGATCAACGCCATCGCGGCGTCGCTGAAATCGTTTGGCCAGGACCAGCCGCTGGTCGTGCAGAAACAGGGCCGGATCGTTCGCAAGGGGAACGGCCGCACGCTGGGGGCCAGGCAGAACGGCTATGAGTATCTGGCCGCCATCATCGTCGACGAATCGGAAACATTCGCCATCGCTCGAGCCCTGGCTGATAACCGCACGCCACGCCTGGCGATCGCCAACGAAAAGAAGCTGGGCGAATTGCTGCAGCAGATCCGCAGCGCCGGCGAGATCGACCCGACAGTGACCGGTTACAACGAAGGCGCGATCGCGCTGCTGCTGTCGAAGGCCAGGACCGCCGCCACCGGCGTCGATCCGGATGAACCGCCGCCGCCGCCGCCGAAGAGCCCGATCACCAAGCCGGGCGACGTCTGGATCATGGGCAGGCATCGACTGATCTGCGGCGACTGCCGTGATCCTGAAGTGGTCAACAAACTGCTGGGCGATCGCGTGGTGAACGTCGCGATCACATCGCCGCCCTACGCCGAACAGCGTGACTATGACGAATCCAGCGGGTTCAAACCGATCCCGCCATCGGAGTATGTGGCCTGGTTCGCCCAGGTGCAGCAGCCGATCAAAGATCATCTGGCACCGGATGGATCGTTCTTTCTGAACATCAAACCAGCGGCCGACGAACTAGATACCGAACTCTACGTGTTCGACCTGGTGCTGGCATTCGTGCGGACCTGGGGCTGGCACTTCGCCACCGAACTATGCTGGCGCCGCAACGGCGTGCCCAAGCAGGTCACGAACCGATTCAAAAACCAGTTCGAACCGATCTATCAGTTCGTGCTGGGGAATTGGAAGATGCGCCCCCGCCAGGTGATGCACGAAAGCGCGAACGTTCCTGTGCCGCTTGGCAAGGGCGCCGTCCCGACGACCTGGAAGAACCAGCAGGGCAGCGGCGAGTTCATGGCCAGCACGATCAAGAAGCGCAAGGGTGAGCTGCAGCCGGCAGGCGCAGCATCGAACCTGCAGGGCGAGGTCGACCCGTTCGCGGGCCGCGATGTCGTCGCCGGCATGGCCTATCCCGGCAACCTGCTGCCGACCTTTGCCAGCACGCATGAAGCGCTGGGGCATGCCGCGGCGTTCCCTGTGGGGCTGCCGGGATTCTTCATTCTGGCCTATAGTGATCTGGACGATGTGATCTATGAACCGTTCAGTGGATCTGGTTCGACGATCATGGCCGCCGAACAGAACGGTCGAATCTGCTGCGCCGTCGAACTGTCGCCGGCCTATTGCGACATCGCGGTGAAACGCTGGGAGCGTTATACCGGACAGACTGCGACCAGGCAGACCGCGAAGAGCTCGAAGCCCGCGGCACCCGCCAAGCCGAAACCGACACCACGCCGGCAAAAGCCGAATGGCAAATAAGCCGCACAATACCAGCCCGCTATTGCCCTGGATGTGCGGCGCGACGTTGCGCGGCAAACCGGGAATGTTCTGCCACAAGCCCAAGCTGAAGGGCCTGCCCCGCTGCAAACTGCACGGCGGCAAGTCGAAGCGCGGCGCAGATATTCCCTGGTTTAAGAACGGGGCTGGATCGAAGTACCTGCCGAACGGCTGGCTGGAAAACTACGATCGCTATCTGGCAACGAAAGATGTTTCCCTCGAGCGCGAACTGGCGCTGGCCAGCATCCTGCTAGATGAAGCCCTGCTGGCGATCAAGGAAGCGGCACCGATCACCGTCGTGAAGGATCTGCGGAAGAAGGTGATCGAATTAAAAACCGCGATGAGCATGCCAGACACCGAACCGAAGGATCTGATCCGGCTGGTCGGCGACCTGGACCGCATGACATCGCAGGGCGAATGCGTGCGCCGCGCCCAGCGTGACCTGGTGGGCGCGATCGAGTTTCGGAGTAAGATTGCCCAGCGCGAGTGGAAACGTCAGATGGATATGGGCGCCGTAATGACCGCGGCGCAGGCGGCAATTTTCATTCGCGCCTTCCAGGAAGCGATCGTCCGCAATGTCAAAGATCCTACTGCCATCGCAAAGATCATCGCCCACATTGCTCCAGCGGTTAACGCAGGAAATGTGCGAGAATCTGCAGTCGATGTCGAATGATGTTCTGCCTGATGCCGAACGTGAAGCAGATGTCGATCATGATTACCCCCGCCCCAGCCTCTATGAGTTCGTGCAGGAAGCCTTCCCGCTGCTGGCGACATCTAATCGCGGATTCGTTCCGAACTGGCACATCGAAGCGATCTGCGAACACCTCGAGGCCTGCAGCCGGAAGATAATCAAAAAGATGATTATCAATCTGCCGCCAGGTTTCATGAAATCGATCCTGTGCGGCGTGGCTTGGCCTGCCTGGGAATGGATCGAACGGCCGCCGACGCAGTTCCTGTGCGGCACTTACCACGATAACCTGTCGACCCGCGATTCGCTGGCCACGCGAACGCTGATGGAATCCGACTGGTATCAGGCCCGCTGGGGCAAGCGGTTTCGGATTCGCTATGGGGCGAACGAAAAACGCCTTTTCTATAATTCGCGCGCCGGGTTCCGCCAGGCCACGACCGTCGCCAAGGGGTTCGCGACCGGTGCCCACGTCGACATCAGCCTGATCGACGACCCGATCGATCCGCCGCGCGCGCGATCGAAGACGGCGCAGGAAGCGGCGATCGCCTGGTATGACAAGGGCATCAGCGGCCGCGGCAACGTACCGGAAGAATATGTCCGTGTCGTGGTTCACCAGCGGCTGGCCCGTAACGATCTGAGCGGGCATCTGCTGGCCATGGGCGGCTGGGATCATTTGGTGATCCCGATGCACTACAAACCCGCGAAGTCGAAGGTCACTTCCCTGGGCTGGAAGGATCCACGCACCGTCGAGGGCGAACTGGCCTGGCCGGAACTGTTCCCGAAAAACGTGGTGGACGAACTGCGGGCGTCGCTGAATGGTGCCGGCGACATCGCCTGCCAGCATGAACAAGATCCCCTGACGACAGAGGGGAAAATGTTTAACGAGAAGAGCATCTGCTGGTTCGAATGGTCGCTGGACGAGAACCTGGAAAAGCAACTGCTGGGCAATGCTCGCAAGCCTGGCCGCGTGCGCGGCGTGTTCATCCTGCACCGGAAGTGCCCGGACGACGACGAAGCCGACGAAGCGCTGGAAGAAACCCCGCCGACGATCGAACACATCCTGGCCTGCGATTGCACGTTCTTCGAAACCTATGACACCGCCCTGAAAGACGGCGAGGAAAACGATTTCACTGTCGGGTTCGTGGGGGCGACGACGCCGAACGGCGACCTGCTAGCGTTCAATATCGCGCGCAAGAAGTTGAAGGTGCCCGACCAGGCGGGATTCATCACGGATCAGCGAAACGAATTCCCATGGCTGTCCTGGGACGGCGTCGAGTCGAAGGCATCCGGGATCGGCCTGATCCAACTGTTCGACAAGAGCGGCCGCCCGTTGCGAGAGCTCAAAGCGGACCAGGAAAAGAAACGCCGGGCCATGGCGCTGGCCACGCTCTGCAAGCGCCGGAAGTTCTTCGTCCGCAGCGGCACGCCCTGGGCGGCGGATTTCATCATCGAACTATGCGTGTTCGACGAAGGGGACCACGATGATATGGTCGACGCCGCGGCGCACGCTGCGAACGAAATGAACAACCCCAAGCACATGGGCCCGCGTGTTCGGAAGATGTAAGCCGTTTGTATTGACCGATCTGGGGCGCTGCAAGTAGCCTTAGCCGGTCCGACTGGTCGCGCCGATGGTCGGACATCCTGCAGGGTAGCAGGATTCCCGTCGCTGGGCGGCGTCGAAACCGGCGACGGGATATTGAATTCCACAGCCAGGCACGCATGATCCACATCGTCACGCCGATCAGAAAGCCCGATCCGCTGGTGATGATTCTGCTGCGCACACTGCTAGGCCCTTCCCTCGATGCCCAGCATGAATCGTTCGACTGGACGATCGTGCTGCCTGAGAAGTGCCGCAAAGCATTTCGCCTGCAGGTCGAACGATTCGCGGGCGACGCCGGCGCAGTGGTGGCGTCGACCATGCCGACGATCGAAGCAGGGCTGGCGGTTCTGGTGCGACCTACCTGGGCGGTCGGCAGGAACATGCTGACCAACTATCTGGAAATCGCGGAACGGATGGGACCGCGATCGGCTGCAGTAGCATTCGAACACGGCATCGATTATCACCTGGCATCCGGCCTGGTGCGCCAAGTGTTCGAACGATCCGGCGTCTGCAGCGCCGGGCTGGGACGATGTGCCACGGCGATCGACGAAGCGCAGGCAGATGACATGCTGTTCGTGCAGAGCAAAGAACCCATGTGGCTGCGATGCGTGAACGGACCAGAACCGCCGTGGGAACAGGCCATGGATGTGCAAAAATACTTCGGGTGCGAAATATGTGGTCCGCTCGCTGGTTCACGGTAGATCAATCCAGAAATCGACTGGAAGAACTGCCGGCCGATGCGATGAGTCGCGCCATCATGGGAGAAATTCCCGTGCCGTTCACGCAGGCGCATGAAGCCTATGCGGCCATGGTGATGATGGCCTATCGCGACGATCGCTATCACGAAACGATTGTCAGCCTGGTGCCGATCACGGATCGCATCGTCGACCCAGCCAGGCTGGCCGAACTCGATGATGAAATGCCGATCGACTTCGACCTGGGCCAGAATGCCAGCGCCTATCGCGACGCTGCACGCGTGACAGGGGTGCCGATCGATGACCTATGCGGCACGATGTTCCTGGGCCACAGCCCGCTGACCAAAGCGGCCCTGGAATGCCTGCGGGTGGAAACGGCCTTCGCCGCCAGGTATTGCGACCACGGCAGGCCCTGAAACGCCCTGATTTCAGGCTATTCGAAAATTATTTCAGGCCGGCCTTGCAGTCGGTCGAATTAGCGTATAGATTGATATTCATGGCGATCAGGGAATCGCCCACACGACAAAAAGGAAATGACCATGGCTGCCACGAACTACACCTGCGAAATCAAACTGCCCACGACCAAGCGCGAGGGCCTGGCCAATGCGATTCAAATGGCCATCAATCTGATCGAGGCCGGCAACAGCGTCGAAGCGGTCTATGCTCTGGTGAACCTGAAGGATGATGTGATTTCGAAGGCGAACCCCTACGAAATCGGCGGCAAGCCCCGCCGCAAAAAGGTCAGCGAATACCGCGGCGACACGAACACTGACTAGGAACCATCGCCCGCCGCCTGCCTGATCCGATCTGCCACCACGACAAAAAGAGAATCCCATGAATGCTGCTGCCACCCATGGCGACCTGTACCCCGCTCAATACAATCACCCGCTGGTCGGTCGCCCGATGCAGACGAAGAACCAGCAGCGCGGCGGCATTGTGTCGCGCGTCGTGCCCAGCCAGTTCGGCCCCTTGGCCATCCTGGGAAAAGATCACACGACCGCCTATGCGATCGCCGACCTGCAGCCGATGCCTGAACAGCCGATCGGCGACAATGTCGCGATCTGCGGATTCAATGGCACCATTACAAACAGCCGTGGCGAATCGCTGATCGTCTGGACCTGCATCAATGGTTCGTTCTACGCCGAGAGCGACACCGCCGAGGATGGCGACGAAAACGGCCGCTATCTGTCGGTCGCCCAGTTCACTGCCTGGCAGAAAGCGTAGACCAGGCCAGCCGCTTCGATCCATCATCACCACGACAAAAGCGAAACCACGATGCCCGCCACCGACCTGAAAATCACGACCAGCCGCTGGACTCAAAAGGGAACCTGCGACTGCGGCAACTATAAAACCACGATCACCATCGTCGGCGGCGCCACTGTGGCCCTGACGCTGAACGGGAACCTGACACGCAAACAGGCGATCCTGGCCGCTGTTCGCGAACTGGGACGCGATGGCGACCGCTGGCCGGCTGATTATCTGCGTCGCCTTTACAATGCCGCGCACCGTCGCGCAGCCTAACCGATCTTTTTGTCGTGCCGGGGTGGGGCTGCAGTGAGCCCCGCCCCGGACTTTTTTG